>Ga0256829_1000052_pt1 | contig 159077 bp, 172 predicted proteins | sample 131447metaG_FD_185979 | JGI IMG/M metagenome (GOLD analysis project Ga0256829, IMG submission 185979) | Hydrothermal vent microbial communities from Lau Basin, Pacific Ocean - 131-447 | ecosystem: Environmental > Aquatic > Marine > Hydrothermal vents | place: Pacific Ocean: Lau Basin... | reverse complement strand
CGTTTACGAAATTCCTTATGCTTCTTGTCGTGACTGTTTTTGGTTTGCCGACACAGCTCCGTCATGTACTGATCGTGCATTTTAACTAGGTGATCGAGCAATATCTTTCGGGATTCCAGCAGGAAACACACCATCAGGGCATAGCGCTTATGATCCTTGAAGCGTTTCATGTCCTTGGCGCTGTAGCGCTTGGTCAATCGGTACAGGTAGTGAAGAAAGGTGGTATCAATGAGCTTTTCCTCGAATGCATTAATACCGGTAGCCACCAGATTGTCGTAGCGCTCAAGGTAGCGCTTCAGCGATGAAATTTTGGCAGCGGGTGGATATTCCTTAAGCTGATTGAAATAGGTTCGTTGATTGCCGCCTGAAGTTTGCAGCAGATCATCGATAGCCTCTCGCAATTCAGGCGACATCTGTTCAAACACTTGCTCAAAGAGCTGAGCATGGACCTGGTTGCAGATGCGAACGATTTGCCGTTCGATGGTGGTGGGCCCCGGTAAAACAATCCGATTCAACAGCAGGTAGCGCTCTGCCCGATGAAAGAGTTCATCCGGCAGTAACCCCTGGTGTGCCTGAGCTTCGACCCAGCGATCCAGATCGGCTTCCACCTTGACATCAAAACGCCTGAATCCCAGGTATTTGAGGATGTTATTGCGGTGTTCCAATAAGGTGGCTTCCCGTTCGGGCACTTCCACAGTGAGCGCTGGCGGTAAATCGAGTTGGCTGCTGAGGTAGCTGACCACGCGGGACGAGAGATCGCTGAGCTGGTTCAGAAAGCGGCCATAGAGGCGCATGGCACAGAGCTGGATGGCAACGCCCAAGCGGTACTGTTTGCGGTATTTGTTAACCATCTGGCAGTCGCGGCGATTCAGGGTCCAGTCGCGAACCATTTCCTCGTCGGAAAAGCGTTGCGGCAATATCAGTGGCTGATAGCGTTGTTGGTTGGTCAAAAACTGCTCTTTGGCTGTCATGAGCGCCTCATCGGTTTGTGGTCACGCCAACTACTCCTATAGAGTTGTTTTTATTTGTGTTTTTATGATGCCGACAGTGGGTACTGCCATCTTTCACATTTGGACGGCATTGTAATAACGATTGGACGATAATAGAATATCAGGTAGCCGAATTACAACTCCTGTTTAGCCGGAAGTCCATTTATGTACCCTCGTTATTCTGAACTCCACGTCAAAGAAGCGCTGAGCGACACGCCCGTCGTGTTTATCATGGGGCCCCGTCAGACCGGTAAAACCACCCTGGTGAAGACCTTGATGGATGAAATGGGGGCCGAGCAATGGACCTACATCACCTTGGATGACCAGGCCCAGTTTGAGATTGCCCAAGCCGATCCGGTGGGCTTTATTCGCAACCTGCCAGCCACCCGCATTGCCCTGGACGAAGTGCAACGCCTGCCGGAGTTGTTCGTATCCATCAAGCAGGCAGTGGACGAACAGCGTACACCCGGTCGATTTCTGCTGACGGGCTCCGCCAATGCCTTGTTACTGCCGAGGCTCTCCGACTCTCTGGCGGGCCGGATGGAATCGGTGCGCTTGATGACGCTCTCGGAGTGTGAGATCCAGGGGCAGCAACCGACATTTCTCTCTAAGCTGTTGAACCGGGAAGCTCCTTCAACCCAGTCCATCCGTGTTAGGGAGCACATCCTGAACCGATTGGTCACCGGTTGTTTTCCGGAGCCGCTACAGCGCGCCAGTGAACGACGCTCCCAGGCCTGGTATCAGCAATACCTGAGCACTCTGGTGCAACGGGATATTCGTGATCTGACCCACATTGATCATCCGGATTTAATGGGCAAGTTGCTCAAGCTCACCGCCTTTTACGCCGGTAAACTGGTCAATCTCACCGAATTGGGGGGCAAACTGGGACTGGATCGGCTGACCATCAAAAAATATATGGCACTGTTGGAGCAATTGTTTCTGGTGGAGCAATTGCCCGCCTGGCATTCCAACGAATATAAACGGCTGGTGAAGACACCCAAACTGCATTCCGTCGATACTGGCCTGATGTGCGCCGTGCGAGGCCTCAACCGGGACCGTCTGCTCAAACAACCGGGAGATTTTGGTCTGCTGTTGGAAACCTTCGTTTATAACGAATTGCGCAAGCAAGCGGTTTGGGTGGACGAACCATTGAGTTTTTACCATTACCGGGATAAGGACAAAGTGGAGGTGGACGTGATTATCGAGAACGCCATGGGTGACTGCTTCGCCATCGAGGTGAAGGCGGCAGCGACCTTAAGTGCGAAGGATTTTACCGGACTGAAACGGTTTCAATCCGTGGCTGCCGATCGCTTCAAGATCGGTATTCTGCTCTATGACGGCGACCATACGACAGCCTTTGGTGACAATCTTTATGCCGTACCACTGGGAGCCCTTTGGGCTTAACCACGCCATAATTCAAGCAACCGTGTATGACGGCTTTGTAATTATACCGTCATCTGGTTGACAGACTTGTGTTTTACTATTTACTGAGAAGGTATTTTTTATGGTTGGTGCAATTTATTTTTCAGTTTAGCGGTAACGAAATAACAAGTTTTTTGATCCACCTCAACGCATGAAGTGGAACGAAAGATTGAACATTCAGACGAAATATATAGACTTATCAGATATAAATAATGAGTTGTATCATCTCAGTATGCAATTGAACAGATTTGGGTTTTACATGGCAATCTTCGCGTTACTGGCTTTTACCAGCCAGTCGTTTGCCGTTGTGAAGTTGCCCTGCGAACAGATGACTCATCATTCCACCGCTCATGCAATGGCAGCAACAATGGATATGGCCCATATGAACCACGCTGCGGCCGATAATGCCAAGGCCAAAGGCTGTTGCAGCCAGGACGATTGTTCTCAGATGGACTGTGTTTCTGCCAGTGTTGCGGTGGTAAGTACACTGTCGCCGTTTTCCGTTCAGTTTTCTCAAACTCTCAATACAGAATATTCGGTTTCCTTCCTTACTCAGGAAGTTTCCTCGCTATTCCGTCCCCCCATTTCCCGTTGATATAGGGTTGGTACGCCTGAAATTTAGGCCTCTACCCACTTATCCTTATCAAGCGGGAGTCGACAAAACTCCCAAAACAGTTGTTTAAAACGCGTGATCGTCACTGAATGCGCTCATCGCGTCTTATGATTGGGAGTTACCATGAAACCTTTACCTGATTATCTGCGCCATCTTGCGCTGATAGTTTCCCTGTTATTCCTCGCTGCCTGTTCGGAGGGCGAAAATCATGCCGCTAAAGCCGCATCGATTGCCACACTGGATGTTTACAAAAGCCGCACCTGCCAGTGCTGCCAGCAATGGGTCCGGCACATGGAAGACTCCGGCTTTGAGACCAAAATCCACCACCCGGCAGATTTGAATCGCGTTAAAGACGAGCATGGCATTGCCACCGAATACCAATCCTGCCACACAGCGGTGTCGTCACAAGGCTATGCCTTTGAGGGGCATATCCCGGCCCGCTATATTCATCAGTTTCTGGCTAATCCGCCAGCCGACGGGATTGGGCTGACAGTGCCCGCCATGCCCGTTGGCAGTCCGGGTATGGAGGTGGGTGACAAGTTCATGCCATACCGGGTTCTGCTGATGAAAAAAGACGGCAGCACTGAAGTGTTTGCCAGTGTCGAGAGCGCGGCTCAACAGGTTCAGCCACTCCAACAACCGGAAGCGCAGCCATGAAAATATTCGTCACCATGCTTTTTATCCTGCCGCTCGGTATAGGCAGTGTCATAGCCTTTGCGCAATCCCTTCCCGAGACCCTGACGCTGGACGAGGCGATAACCCTCGCCATAGATACCGATCCCTGGCTCACCGGTAGCCAGTACACTCAGCAGGCCCTCAATGATGAAGCGACTGCCGCGGCGACTTTGCCGGATCCCCGAATGAGCCTGATGGCCGGCAGTTTCCCTGTTGATTCTTTTGACATCAATCAGGAAGGCATGACTCAGTTGTCGGTGGGGATCAGCCAAATGTTTCCCCGGGGTGACAGTCTGTCGCTCACCCGGCGACAAAAGCAGCAGCTAGCCGAGCAGCACCCTCTGCTAAGACTGGATCGTCGGGCCAAGGTAGGCGCTACGGTCAGCCAGTTGTGGCTGGAAGCCTTCAAGGCGCAGGAGAGTATCCGGCTGATCGAACAGGATCGCGCACTGTTTGAGCAGTTGGTGGATGCCGCCAAAGCGGGTTACTCCTCGGCGCTGGGCAGGGCACGTCAGCAGGACGTAATTCGCGCGCAGTTGGAGCTGACTCGTCTCGAAGACAGACTGACGATGCTCAGGCAGCAACAGCAAGCCGCACAAAAGCGTCTGACCGAATGGATCGGCGCGCCTGCCACTGTCCCTCTGGCTCCGGTACTACCGACACAGTCTCTTTCCAGGCCGTTGTCGGCACCGACCATTAAGCAGGCCAGCGAGCATACGCGCTACGAATGGATCCGCCATCATCCCGCGCTACGGGCACTGGATCAGCGTATCGATGCCACGCAAACCGGTGTTGATCTGGCCAAGCAGAAATACAAGCCCGAATGGGGCCTGACCGCCCAATACGGCTATCGCGACAACGATCCCATGGGGCGCGACCGGGCGGATCTGCTCTCCATAGGCGTGAACTTCGACCTGCCCATTTTCACCGGTAACCGGCAGGACAAGGAAGTCAGCGCCGCCGTCAATCGAACCGAGGCCATCAAAACCGAAAAGCACTTGCTTGGTCGTCGGCTGATGGCGGAACTGGAAACCGCGAGCGTGCAACTGGCGCGTCTCGATGAACGCCAGGCGTTATACGCCGATCAGCTGCTGCCGCAAATGGCTGAGCAGGCAGAAGCTTCGCTGACCGCCTACAACAACGACGACGGCGACTTTGCCGAAGCCGTGCGTGCCCGCATTGCCGAATTGAATGCCAAGGTCGACGCGCTCGCCATTGCCGTGGATCGGCAGAAGACCATCGCCCAAATCAATTACCTGCTCGCCGAGGCGTCGTTCGACGATGCACGGACGGCGAAACCGTTTTAAAGGGGTTCAACATGAATACATTCACCAAAACCTTGCTGGGCACGGCCGTCGGCGCGCTGCTCGGCGCATCCGGCGTCTGGCTGCTCGGCAACCCCGATGTGGGGGATATGACAGCAACCGGCGGAGAACGCAAGCCACTTTACTGGGTGGCGCCCATGGATCCCAACTACAAGCGCGACAAGCCTGGCAAATCGCCCATGGGCATGGATCTGATCCCTGTGTACGAGAAATCCGCCGGAGAGGATGAAGCCGGCACCGTCAAGATATCGCCCGAGGTCGTCAACAATCTCGGCGTGCGCACCGCCACGGTTGAGGTAGGGTCTCTGGATCTGGATGTCAAAACCGTCGGTTACGTGCAATACGATGAGAACCGGCTGGTGCATATCAGCCCGCGCGTGGAAGGCTGGATCGAGAAGCTCCATGTCAAGGCCGCCGGGGATCCGGTCAGACAGGGCGACCCCCTGTACACCCTCTATTCACCCACCCTGGTCAACGCCCAGGAGGAATTGTTGTTGGCGTTGAAACGCGACAATCCGGTGTTGATCGGCGCTGCCGTGGAACGGTTATTGGCATTGCAAGTACCTCAGGCAGATATCGACCGGCTGCGTAAAACCCGCAAGGTCAGCCAGACCATCACCGTTGCCGCGCCGCAGTCCGGGGTACTGGACAATCTCGCGGTGCGTGAGGGCATGTTCGTCAAGCCTGGCTTGAGTCTGATGAGCATCGGCCAGCTAGAACATATCTGGGTGATCGGTGAGGTGTTCGAACGACAGGCAAGCCTGGTCAAGACCGACGACCAGGTGCGGATGCGGCTCGATTACCTGCCCGGTCGGGATTGGTTGGGCCAGGTGGACTATGTCTATCCGTCTTTGAATGCCAAGACACGTACCGCGCAAATCCGGGTGCATTTCGACAACCCGGACGACTTCCTCAAGCCGGGCATGTTCGCGCAGATGGTCATTGAGACCCAGGCGGGGGCTGAAGCACTGTTAATCCCGCGAGAAGCGCTGATCCGTACCGGCAGCCAGGCGCGCGTGGTGTTGGCGCTGGGTGATGGCAAATTCAAATCGGTGGCCGTTGAGGTCGGGCGTGTGGGCGAACGGCAGGTGGAAATTCAGTCGGGACTCAAAGAAGGGGAACGCATTGTGACCTCTGCTCAGTTCCTGATCGACTCGGAATCCAGCAAGACGTCGGACTTCAAGCGCATGGCCAAGCGCGATCAGCAAGGCGAATCAATGGATGTAAAGGCAGACGCTGATTCCCGCTCAGTCTGGGTGGCCGCACGTATCGACAGCCTGATGCCGGATCACCGCATGGTGACCCTGGAGCACGAGGCCATCCCGGACTGGCAATGGCCCACCATGACCATGGATTTCACCGTCGCTGAGGCTGTGGACATGGATGCGCTCAAACAGGGAATGCGCCTGCATGTGCAGATCACCAATAACAACAGTGGTGGATACCAGATTACCCAAGTGCATATTCCCAATGAGCAAGGCAATGATGCCATGCCTGCAGGAATGGATCACGGTCAGCACGAGGGTATGGATCACGGTGATATGTCGATGCCGGAGCACAGCGAACACCAGGGCATGAACCACGGCGGTCACGATCAAAAGGAGCACAATCATGATTGAATCGATAATCCGTTGGTCCGTCGGTAACCGTTTCTTCGTGCTGCTGGCTACTTTGATGCTGGTGGGGATAGGTCTCTATTCGCTGAAAAACACCCCGGTGGACGCCATTCCCGATCTGTCCGATGTACAGGTCATTATTAAGACCAGTTTTCCTGGGCAGGCGCCGCAGGTGGTGGAGGACCAGGTCACGTATCCACTGACTACTGCCATGTTGTCGGTACCCGGTGCGGTTACCGTGCGCGGTTATTCCTTTTTTGGCGATTCCTTTGTGTATGTCATTTTCGACGAGGATACCGATGCCTACTGGGCACGTTCCCGGGTGCTGGAGTATCTGTCTCAGGTCGCGCCCACATTACCTCCGAGTGCTCGGCCGCAACTGGGGCCGGACGCTACCGGAGTTGGCTGGGTCTATCTCTACGCCCTGGTGGACCGTACCGGCAAGCATGACCTCAGTCAGTTGCGCAGCCTGCAGGACTGGTTCCTGAAATACGAGCTGCAAACCGTGCCGGGTGTTTCCGAAGTCTCGGCGCTCGGCGGCATGGTTAAGCAGTACCAAGTGAAAGTGAACCCGGAAAAACTGCGTGCTTTCAGTATTCCCCTGTCCCATATTCAGATGGCGATCCAGCGCGGTAATCAGGAAGTGGGCGCCTCGGTGGTGGAAATGGCCGAAGCCGAATACATGGTGCGCGCCAGCGGTTACATCCAGGGTATCGATGATCTGGCCAACATTCCGTTAGGGTTGGATGTTAACGGTACGCCGCTGTTGCTCAAGGATGTGGCGGATATCGAGTTGGGGCCGCAAATGCGCCGTGGCATCGCCGAGTTGAACGGCGAAGGTGAAGTGGTGGGCGGTATTGTGGTGATGCGTTTCGGTGAGAACGCCCAGAAAACCATTGATGGGGTCAAGGCCAAGCTGGAAAAACTCAAGGCGGGTTTGCCCGAGGGCGTGGAGATCATAACCGTTTATGATCGTTCAGGGCTGATATCTCGCGCCATTGACAGTTTGTGGAAAAGTCTGGCCGAAGAACTCGCTATTGTGGCGTTGATCTGTGTCATTTTCCTGTTTCATGTCAGGTCCTCACTGGTGGCGGTCATCAGTCTGCCACTAGGTATTCTTACGGCTTTTATCGTGATGTATTGGCAAGGTCTCAATGCCAATATCATGTCATTAGGCGGTATAGCGATTGCGATAGGCGCCATGATTGATGGCGCGATTGTCATGATCGAAAACATGCATAAGCATATGGAACGTACGCCCTTGACGCCAGAGAACCGTTGGAAAATCGTGGCGGCGTCAGCCAGTGAAGTCGGTCCGGCGCTGTTTTTCAGTTTGCTTATTATCACTGTGAGCTTTGTACCAGTATTCACCCTGGAAGCCCAGGAGGGCCGGATGTTCAGCCCGTTGGCCTTTACCAAAACCTATGCCATGGCAGCCAGTGCGGCGCTTGCTATCACAGTGGTGCCGGTTTTGATGGGATATTTCATCAGAGGCAAGGTGGTAGCGGAAAACAAGAATCCCGTTAATCGATTACTGATTACCGGGTACATGCCCCTGCTGAAAACCGTATTGCGTTTTCCGAAAATTACACTTGCCATTGCGGTTGTGATTTTCCTCGTTGGGATCTGGCCGGTTAACAAGATTGGTAGTGAATTCATCCCCGATCTGGATGAAGGTGATCTGATGTATATGCCGACCACTTATCCGGGGATCTCGATAGGCAAAGCCAGGGAATTGTTGCAGCAGACCGACAAGCTGATCGCGACAGTGCCTGAGGTAAAAACCGTGTTTGGCAAAATCGGCCGTGCCGAGACAGCCACGGATCCCGCTCCGCTGACCATGATCGAGACCTTTATTCAGCTCAAGCCTAAAGAGGAATGGCGCGAGGGCATGACCACGGAGAAGCTCAAGAAGGAGCTGGATGCGCTAGTGAAATTCCCCGGTCTAACCAACGCTTGGGTGATGCCGATCAAGACTCGCATCGACATGCTGGCCACCGGTATCAAGACGCCGGTAGGCATCAAGGTGGCGGGCGAGGATCTGCGAGAAATTCAGAAGATTGGGCAGCGACTAGAGCAGATCCTCAAGGATGTACCCGGCACAGCCTCGGTGTATTCCGAAAGGGTGGCCGGTGGGCGTTACATCAAGGTGGATATTCAGCGTGCACAGGCGGCGCGCTATGGCCTGAATATTGCTGATGTGCAGCAGGTAATAGCCACGGCCATTGGGGGAATGAATGTGGCGCAGACCATTGAGGGGCTGGAGCGTTATCCGATCAATCTGCGCTACCCGCAGGACTATCGAGACTCGCCAGAACAGCTGGCGCTGCTGCCCATCGTTACGCCCAGCGGCCAACGCATTGCGCTCGCCGATGTGGCCAATGTCTATGTGGAGGACGGCCCGCCAGCGATCAAGAGCGAGAACGCCAGGCTGAATGGCTGGACCTTTGTAGATATCGATGGGGTGGACGTGGGCAGCTATGTACAAGCGGCCATGGCAACGGTCGAGCAGCAATTGGATTTACCGGCCGGTTACTCGGTGGCCTGGTCCGGTCAGTACGAATACATGCTGCGCGCCAAAGAGAAACTGACCTATGTGGTTCCTTTGACGCTTGCCATCATTATCATTCTGTTATACATGAATTTTCGTAACTTCACTGAAATAGCCATTATTCTGGGAACACTACCACTGGCGGTAATTGGTTCAATCTGGCTGATGTACCTGCTTGGCTATAATTTTTCTGTCGCGGTTGCGGTTGGTTTTATTGCACTGGCGGGGGTTACGGTGGAAATAGGTATCATCATGTTAACTTATCTTAACCAAGCATATCACCAATTGATAGATACCTGTCGTGAGCGTGGAGTGCAACCATTAAAAGAAGATTTGCTCGAAGCTGTGACACAGGGCGCGGGACTTCGTGTAAGACCCGTAATGATGACTACGGTCTCCACTATCGCTGGATTGTTGCCCATTATGTTCAGTTCCGGAACAGGTGCGGAAGTTGTTAGCCGGATTGCGGCGCCTATGGTGGGCGGAATGGTGAGTGCTGTGATTTTAACGTTGTTGGTATTACCCGTCGTGTATTACCTATGGCGCACCCGCTCGCTGAAAGCATAATATTGCCAAACTAAATGGGGCAGACTTGTCTGCCCCTGCCGGAGCTCTGTGGTATAAACCAATAAAGCACCAAATGCACAAATAGGTTAATGCTATTTGGTTGATCTGAATCAATCAAAACACCTAAACATTACAGTCATGTCATGTTGGAGCCGGGTTCTACCCTGTTTTCACGGACACATCTAAAAGAGGCATAATGTGCCTGTAAGGAGTGTTCATGACCAAACGAAGAAAATTCAGTCCAGAGTTCAAGCGAGAAGCTGTCAAACTGACCCAGCAGCCGGGTATCAGTTGTAGCCAAGTTGCCCTCGAAATCGGTGTTGCCCCCAACCTCCTGAGCCGCTGGAAGCGCGAAGCAGAAGCTATCCGCAGCAAAGCCTTCCAGGGCAGTGGCAATCCACGGGATGAAGAAGTTGCGCGCCTCGGTAGTGGAAATGGCAGAGGCTGAATACATGGTGCGAGCCTCCGGGTATATCCAGGGGCGCAAGGACCTGGCCAATATTCCACTGGGTCTTGATGTGAAGGGTACGCCGCTACTGCTAAAAGATGTGGCCGATATCGACGTAGGTCCGCAGATGCGTCGGGGAATCGCCGAACTAAATGGAGAAGGCGAAACCGTCGGCGGAATCGTGGTGATGCGCTTTGGTGAAAATGCCCAGAAAACCATTGATGGTGTTAAAGCCAAACTGGAAACCCTTAAGGCGGGTCTTCCCGAAGGTGTGGAAATCGTGACGGTTTACGACCGTTCCGGACTGATTGAACGCGCCGTTGAAAACCTGTGGCATAAGTTGCTGGAGGAGTTCATCGTCGTTGCCCTGGTGTGTGTGGTATTTCTGTTCCATATCCGCTCCAGCCTGGTGGCCATCGTCAGTCTGCCCGTCGGTATTCTCACCGCCTTTATCGTTATGCACCTGCAAGGGCTGAACGCCAATATCATGTCCTTGGGCGGTATCGCTATTGCCATCGGGGCAATGATTGATGGCGCTATCGTGATGATCGAGAACATGCACAAGCACATGGAGCGCACACCCCTGACCAACGAAAATCGCTGGCAAGTGGTTGCGGAATCGGCGGCTGAAGTGGGGCCCGCGCTGTTTTTTAGCCTGCTGATCATCACCGTGAGCTTTGTGCCGGTGTTTACCCTGGAAGCGCAAGAGGGACGGATGTTTTCACCTCTGGCCTTCACCAAGACTTACGCCATGGCGGCTAGTGCCGCACTGGCGGTGACACTGGTGCCGGTGCTGATGGGTTATTTTATTCGTGGCAAGGTCTTGCCTGAGCACAAAAACCCGCTGAATCGGGCCTTGATTGCCGTCTACATGCCTGCGCTGAAAGTGGTGCTTAACCACCCCAAAACCACTTTGGCCTTGGCTTTGGTGGTGACGGTCATCGGCTTCTGGCCGGTGAGCAAAATTGGCAGCGAATTTATCCCGCCACTGGATGAGGGCGATCTGATGTATATGCCCACCACCTATCCAGGGCTGTCCATCGGTAAAGCGCGGGAAATTCTGCAGCAAACTGACAAGCTGATTGCCACCGTACCGGAAGTGAAAAGCGTGTTCGGCAAAATCGGTCGTGCAGAAACGGCCACCGACCCGGCGCCGCTGACCATGATCGAAACGTTTATCCAGCTCAAACCGAGGGATGAATGGCGCGAGGGGATGACCACCGACTCGCTCAAAAAAGAGCTGGACGCGCTGGTGAAATTTCCCGGCCTGACTAACGCCTGGGTGATGCCGATCAAAACCCGTATCGATATGTTGGCCACCGGCATTAAAACCCCGGTGGGCATCAAAGTGGCAGGACCTGATCTCAAGCAAATCGAAAAAATCGGGCGGCGCCTGGAGCAGGTCTTAAAAGATGTGCCAGGTACGGCTTCGGTTTATTCCGAACGTGTGGCCGGCGGGCGTTATATCAAGGTGGATATCCAGCGGGAAAAAGCCGCTCGCTACGGACTGAATATCGCCGATGTGCAACAGGTGGTGGCCACCGCCATCGGCGGCATGAACGTCACCCAAACCATTGAAGGCCTGGAACGCTACCCGGTGAATCTGCGTTACCCGCAGGATCTGCGTAATTCCCCGGAGCAACTGGCACTGCTACCGATTGTGACCGGCAGTGGCCAGCGCATTGCCCTGGCGGACGTGGCGAACGTCTATGTGGAAGATGGTCCACCCGCTATCAAGAGTGAAAACGCTCGCCTCAACGGTTGGACCTTTGTCGATATCGACGGGGTGGATATTGGCAGTTACGTCCAGAATGCCATGGCCGTGGTGGCCGATCAGGTGGAGCTGCCGGCAGGTTATTCGTTGAACTGGTCGGGGCAGTACGAATACATGTTGCGCGCTAAAGAGAAACTCACCTATGTAGTGCCGCTGACGCTGGCCATCATTGTCGTGCTGCTGTATTTCAACTTCCGTAGCTTTGCTGAAGTCGCAATCATTATGGGAACACTACCCTTGGCGATGGTGGGTTCAATCTGGCTGATGTACCTGCTCGGTTATAACTTTTCAGTCGCCGTGGGCGTGGGTTTTATTGCGTTGGCCGGTGTTGCTGTGGAAATCGGCGTCATCATGCTGGTGTACCTCAACCAGGCTTATCGGCATATGCTGGAGGAGTGTGAGCAGGAGGGCGTGGAACCCCGCCTGGAAACCCTGCGCCACGCCGTATTACACGGTGCCGGCTTACGGGTGCGTCCGGTGATGATGACGGCTGCCGCGATTATCGTGGGGCTGTTGCCGATAATGTACGGAACAGGGACCGGTTCGGAGGTCATGAGTCGTATTGCCGCGCCCATGGTGGGTGGGATGCTAAGTGCGGTAATTCTGACTTTACTCGTGCTACCAGCCGTTTACCTTCTTTGGAGAAAGCACTGAGAAAGGGATCTGGCCAAATGTCATTCGAGTTGATCTGGATCAAATAATCTACCCCAACATTACAGGTGTGTAATGTTGGGGTCGTCCAGGTGTCAGTCTCCCCTCATTAACACAGCCAATAGATGGCATGAATCCGCACGCTAAAACTGCTTGACCTGTGTCCATGACACAGGTGTATAACCTTTTCCAGCGCACGGTTATAAAGCTAGGTGTAGAACCTCGGTTTATAACCGGTGATTGACTCAGATCAAGGTCCTGATCCCGGCGGAAGCTTAGGATGGCATGACTGGATCAAGAGGAGGGTGGCATGAAAGTCATCGAGGTTGCCAGGCTATTGGGCATTACGGCAGACACGGTACGGTTTTATACCCACATCAATATTCTGAATCCCACCAAAAGCAAGGCCAATGGATATCGGGAATACAGCGACAACGATGTTAAGCGTTTGCGGTTTGTGTTAAGCGCCCGACAGTTGGGATTTTCGGTCGAGGATATTCAGGAAATTCTTTCCCATGCTGACAAGAAAAAATCTCCTTGTCCGACGGTGAGACGCTTGATTGATCAGAGATTACATGAAACTGAGCAGCAGTTTAAAGAAACGATACGGCTGCGGGATCGTATGCAACGCGCCGTATTGGAGTGGAGCCAAAAACCGGACAAGGCTCCGACAGGTCATATGCTTTGCCATTTAATTGAAGAATTCACCGTGGAGGAATGAGTATGAATACACACCAAACGTCGAACGCCAATCAACGTAAAAGTGGCTGTTGCTGTGCGGGCAAGTCATCCATTTCGTCTGCGGCACCTGATACCAACAGTGTTAGCAGATCATCGCAACCCCTGCACCAATTACAAGTGCAGGGAGCCACCTGTGGTGGTTGCGTTAAAAGTATAGAACATACTCTGAAATCCGTTTCCGGGGTCAGTGAGGCCTCTATGGATCTGGCAACCGGTGTCGCTTCAGTTTATGGCGCTGCGGATATTGGCGGTGCCATCGATGCCTTAAAGCAAACGGGATATGAAGCTGTTTTAATGACAGATTCAGTTAGTTAAAAGACTTTCGAAACGGACGCAACATATGAACGATAAAGCTCATCAAATAAATAAAGAAGTGATTAATACTGATGGCAACCAGGGAAAAGCCGAGCTCGTTGTGCCTGGTATGGGCAGTAATCACTGCGCCGGTCTTGTGAAAACTTCAATAGAACGTTTGCCAGGTATAACAACCATCGAAACAAATATTGCCAATCATCAGGTGCATGTAACCTTTGAACCATCTAAATCCTCGCTTGAAAGTATTCGGCTTGCGGTTGAAAACGCGGGTTATGACATAGCTTCTTCGCAATTGTTGTCGGCTAACAACATCAAAAAGGTAACGCTAACTGTGCCCGGCATGGGGAGTAATCACTGTGCTGGTCTTGTTCGTACATCTATTGAGCGCTTATCGGGTATATCCGCGATTGAAACCAATATAGCTAATCATCAAGTCGTTGTGAGTTATGATCCGCAACGATTAGATAGCCAAACCTTAAAAGAAACCGTAGAAAAGGCTGGCTATGATGTGGTGAGTGTGGAAAGTTTGGCTAGCAATTCACACAAGGTAGCTGAAGCCGCAGAAGAGCAGTATCTAGATCAAGCATGGAATAACCTTTGGTTTGCAGCGATACCAACTACATTGATTATGTTGTTGATGATCCCTGAAATGTTCTGGCAACCCATTCCTGGTTATCTGGCGATAGTGGCGGTATTGGCTTTTCCTGTCGTGTTTTTCAAAGGTGGGCGTTCAACTCATCGTTCCGCTTGGCGTTCATTAAAAAATCGCACCGCCAATATGGATGTGCTGATTTCCCTCGGCAGTTTGCCTCCTTATCTCATCGGCTTGATTGGCTTTGTCTATCCCATGACCTCATTTATCGAAATGGCCTCCACCATCATGACCTTCCATATGCTGGGGCGCTATCTCGAAACACGCGCTAAAGGTAAGGCTTCACAGGCGATAAAAAAGTTAATCAAGCTTGGGGCTAAAACCGCAATCGTACTGCGTAATAACAATGAGGTCGAAGTTCCGGTTGAGGAGTTACTCATCGGAGATGTCATGGTGATCAAGCCAGGCGGTAAAGTACCTACGGATGGAGAGATTATCGACGGTCATAGTCATTTGGATGAGTCGATAGCCACAGGTGAATCCGTCCCCGTAGAGAAGGGCCCTGGGGATACTGTACTGGGTGCGACAATGAATAAGGAGGGGCTACTCAAGGTAAAGGCAACTAAGATCGGTGCTGATACCTTTTTGTCTCAAGTTATTAAATTGGTGGAGCAAGCTCAGGGTTCTAAAGTGCCTATTCAGGAGCTTGCTGACAGAGTGACGGCAACTTTTGTTCCTGCGGTCATTGGTATTTCACTGTTGAGCTTTTTGTCCTGGGTGATTTTTGCAGACACCTTACGACCTGTATTGGAGTGGGGGGGTAGCTTTTTACCCTGGGTTGACCCGAGTTTAACACCGCTTATTGCAGCGATACTGGCGTCTGTTGCAGTTATGGTAATCGCTTGTCCTTGCGCTCTCGGGTTGGCAACACCCACCGCGATTATGGTGGGATCAGGTATGGGGGCCGAACGCGGCGTACTGATCCGTTCGGGTGAAGCGATACAAACGTTAAAAGATATCAAAGTGGTTGTGCTGGATAAAACCGGCACGATCACCGCAGGTAAACCCTCCCTCACGGATGTAATTCCTGCTGCGGGATTTACAGAGGAAGAATTGCTGGTTGCAACCGCCGCAGTGGAAGGTGGTTCAGAACACCCGCTGGCACAAGCGATAGTGCAAGGTGCTAAGGTGCGAGGCCTGACAATTCCAAAATTGGAAGATTTCCAGTCGATAACTGCTCGCGGAGTAGAGGGTGTGGTCAATGGCCGCTTGGTGCATGTTGGCAGTCGACGCTTGCTAAATGAGCAAGGGGTCGATCTCGGAGATTTAGATGGCACCCTGAAGTCGCTGGAAGTTCAAGGGAAAACGGCGATGTTGGTGGCCATTGATAAAAAAGCAGCGGGTGTTGTGGCCGTTGCTGACACGATTAAGGAAGATTCAAAATCCGCGATAAAAGCTATGCACGACCTGAACATTCATGTGGTGATGGTGACCGGCGATAACGAGCGGACAGCCCAATTTGTTGCCGAGCAAGTAGGTATTGATGAGGTTCTGGCCAATGTATTACCGGAAGGCAAGGTCGATTCTGTCAAAAAGCTGCAAGCCAAATACGGAGACAGTGTGGCGATGGTGGGTGATGGTATTAATGATGCACCTGCTTTAAAACAAGCCAATGTAGGAATAGCCATCGGTGCAGGCGCAGATGTAGCGATCGAGGCGGCTGATGTCACGTTGGTTCAGGGGCAATTAACTAAACTTGTTGAAGCAATCCTGCTGTCAAAGGCCACTTTTCGAAAAATCGTCGAAAACCTGTTTTGGGCTTGGTTCTATAATCTGGCAGCAATCCCTGTTGCGGCACTGGGTTTACTGCACCCGATGATTGGTGTTATTGCAATGACCGTTAGCTCCTTGTCAGTCATCGGTAATTCCATTCTTTTGAAGCGCGCAAAAATCACGGTTGAATAATGGGAGGCAATCATGAGTAAACAATCGCAATCATTCTGGTTTACCCCAAAAGGCTTAGCTGCCTTAGGGCTTATCGGTGCAGTCAGTTATTTCTTATTGGTGGAGCACAGAGAGCATTTATTCCAATTTCTGCCCTACTTGATTTTGTTGCTATGTCCACTCATGCATATTTTTATGCATGGCGGTCATGGCGGTCATGGGCATCACGAGGACGATTCCGACAAACAAGCGTATCAACGCAGTTTGGAAGATGGGCTTAAAGAACGCGAACATCGACATCACCATTAAAGAGATTCTAAACAGGAGAATAATCATGCACGGCGACTCTGCTTATGGTCTCTGGACACTGGTGATACTGAATTCGGCAATATTTATTTTCTTTGCCTTCAGTTTTGCCAAGCCACAAACAAAAACCGACTGGCGCAGTTTTGGGGCTTTCTCTGCGTTCATTATTGCGCTCTTTACCGAGATGTATGGATTTCCGCTGACGATATATTTTCTGTCTGGATGGCTGGCGGAAAAGTACCCAGGAGTGGACTTCCTCTCCCATGAAAATGGCCATTTACTGCACACCATGCTCGGGTTTGAAGGTGATCCGCACTTTGATCCGCTGCATATTGCCAGCAATGTACTAATCGTGCTCGGCTTCTTTCTGCTCGCGTCGGCGTGGAACGTGCTGCACAAAGCGCAACAAACTCACTCCCTGGCGACCACTGGTTGGTATGCCCGCTGCCGTCACCCGCAATACATTGCTTTTATCATGATTATGTTTGGCTTTCTGTTGCAGTGGCCGACACTTCCAACACTAGGTATGTTTCCAATCCTATTGGTGGTTTACGTGCGTCTTGCAAAACGAGAAGAGCGCATGGCAATTGAAGAATTTGGCGATGCCTATCGTCATTATATGGAATCGACACCCGCTTGGATTCCAAAGTTAAATAACCTAAAAACGTCAACATATTGAGGATTTATAAATGAAAAATTCAATGAAAAAATTTCTTTCTGCAGTCATTATTACCACCGCAATCTCTTCGCCTGTTTATGCTGAAAAAGGACATGAGCATGGAGATGCAAGCAAAGACAAAGTTGGTGGCATGATGATGACAATGATGAATCATGAGCAGATGATGGCGATGCATGAACATATGCAAAAAATGCAGGAAACAATGGCAAAAATCAAAGCCGAAACCGACCCAGAAAAACGTCAACAATTAATGAATGAGCATATGCAAACTATGCAAGAAGGTATGCAGATGATGAATATGGGGAACGGCATGAAAGGCGGTAAGAAAATGGACAAAATGGATATCACAAAACGTATGGATATGATGGAAAAACACATGGGGATGATGCAAAAAATGATGGGGCAAATGATGGACCATGAATCAGAGACGAAAAAATCACCGGTGCATAAACACAAAAAATAAGTTGTTGGATTATTTAAGAAAGGTACAGGGCCGATGAGCGAACATCGATCAGGCATTAACCCGGGATTTGTCACCAGACATACCCTGAGTCTATACGGATTAGATAAGCATAATGCACCGTTGATTGTTCACGACATCGGCGATCTTCCCTACATAGATAGAGTAAAACTTATTGAGGCGAAACAAATGCTCACCGTCGCCTACGACGCCTCTCACCATTCTATTGACGATATGATTGCTATCGTCGAAAAGCATGGGGCGTCGATCAAAGACAATTGGTGGAGTCGCGTCAAACTCGGCTGGCAACGTCAGACTGATCAAAACGTTAAAGATAACGCCAAACATGAGCCGCACTGCTGTAACAAAATGCCGCATAGGTAATAGGTAAAGGAGACTGGAGATGAAAAACACTGAGCACCGATTGGGTGTGTCCGAAGTCAATCTTGTTGTCCGTCATTTGAAGCTAGACACAAAAAGCGTAGGCGGCATCCAGGATGCATTGTCAGAAATCGACAAACTATATGGACTGGATGCGGTGTCTTTCGATGAAAAGTCACAGGTTTTGAATCTCGCCTACGATGCGTCACGTCTTTGCCTGGATGGTATCGAGGATGTGCTGGCCAAATATGGCATTGAAGTTGGCCACGACTGGTGGACTCATTTTAAAGAAGGATATTATAAATTCGTGGATCAAAACATAAAAGATAACTCGGAGCATGAGCCATGGAGTTGTCACAAGTCACCGCCACGCAACAGGCGAAAATAGCAATGACGGTGAAAACGATGGAGTCAGCAAACGCTCTTAAGGTTATTGATATAGGTATCGATACCCACCAAGAACCCGTCCTTTATATGCGCAGCGATTGCCATATCTGCCGCTCGGAAGGTTTTACAGCTAACAGTCGCGTTTCAGTGGATGATGGCCAAAACAAAATAATCGCAACGATCAACGTGGTGGATGAGAAGGTCATTGAATCAGGCAGCGCTGGTTTATCCAAAATCGCCATCGAACGGCTGGGAGTTACCGCAGGGGCATTGATTAGCGTCAGTCATGCACCGGTGGTGACATCGCTGGCAGCTGTTCGCAAAAAAATATTTGGCCATAAGCTCAGCGACGAGGAAGTCACTGAGATCGTACAGGACATCAGCGACCACCGTTATTCCGATATCGAAATTGCCAGCTTTCTCAGCGTTTGTGCGGGCAGTCGTCTGGATGTGGATGAAATCATTGCCTTGACACAGGCCATGGTAGCTTGCGGTAAGCGTCTCAGCTGGCCCGATTCACCCATGGTGCTGGATAAGCATTGCATTGGTGGCCTGCCGGGCAATCGCACCACGCCGCTGGTGGTGGCGATCGTCAGCGCTGCCGGTTTAACCATTCCGAAAACGTCGTCTCGCGCTATCACGTCACCGGCGGGTACTGCTGACACTATGGAGGCGCTGACGACCGTCAATCTCAGCCTTGCGGATATTCAACGAGTTGTAGCAGAAACTCACGGTTGTCTCGCCTGGGGTGGAGCGGTGAATCTTAGCCCCGCCGATGATTTATTGATTCGGATTGAGCGCGCGCTGGATCTTGATGGCGAAGGGCAGTTGATTGCATCGGTTTTGTCGAAAAAAATCGCTGCGGGTTCTACCCATGCGGTGATTGATATTCCCGTCGGCCCTACTGCAAAAGTGCGTTCGCAAAAAGACGCCGATCGTCTCGCTTCATTATTCACACAAGTGGGTGCTGCGTGCGGCCTTCAGGTTCGTTGCTTGATAACGGACGGCAGTCAGCCTGTCGGGCGCGGTGTTGGTCCCGTGGAGGAAGCCCGCGATGTAATGGCTGTTTTGCAGCGCAGCAGCGATGCGCCCGAGGACCTTCGAGAGCGGGCACTGTTTTTGGCTGCCCATCTGTTTTCCCTGGCGTATCAGCAAACCTATGAACAAGGTTTGCAAAGGACTACCGAAATTCTTGATAGCGGTGCGGCGTGGGAACAATTTCAGCGAATTATAGCGGCCCAGGGCGGGATGAAATCTTTGCCTTCTGCAGATTTTCAACATACGGAAACTGCCGCATCAACCGGCACTTTGCAGACGATTGATAATCGCCAATTAGCGCGCTTGGCGAAACTGGCGGGAGCGCCCAATGTCTCGGCAGCGGGTTTGCGCTTGCATAAGCGTGTCGGTGAAACGGTAGAGCGAGGTGAACCCTTGTTCACACTGTTCAGTGACACAGAAGGCGAGCTGCAATACGCATTGGCCTATTACCGACAATCCAACATTTTCACGATTGGAGCAATCTCATGAGTGAACTGAACCCGGTTTCAGGAAAGACACCGTTGGTGTTTTGCTTACACGATCACCCATTGGCGGATTCGTTAGCAAAGGCGATGGGTGTGCAGCGGGGAGAATTTAGTGCACGTCAATTCCCCGATGGTGAATCCTATTTGCGTATCACCTCCGATGTGGAAGGCCGTGCCTGTATTGTGGTGGCCGACCTGTCGCACCCCAACACCAAGTATCTGCCGTTACTGTTTTTGGTCGAAACATTGCGGGAACTGGGTGCTTCGCAAGTCGGATTAGTGGCTTCCTACCTCAGTTATATGCGCCAGGATCGCCGCTTTGTCGACGGTGAGGCTGTTACTTCACGTATTTTTGCCAAGTGCCTGTCTCAGCATATTGATTGGTTAGTGACGGTAGACCCTCACCTGCATCGTTATCATTCCCTGGACGAAATTTATTCCGTACCCAGCCGTGTCGTGCAAGGTGCCCCGGCGTTGGCGCAATGGCTGAAGACACAAAGCAACCTGTTGCTGGTGGGGCCGGACAGCGAGAGTGAACAGTGGGTATCCGATATAGCCGATTATAGCCAGCACCCGTTTGTCATTGGTGAGAAGCAGCGCTTCGGTGACCGTCATGTCGAAGTGTCCTTGCCGCACATTGAAGCGCACAGAGATAGAACCGCCGTCATTATTGATGATGTCATATCGAGCGGGCAGACCATTTTGGAGTGTATCAAAACCCTTAAATCCAATGGCATTGAACACATCCAGTGTGTCGCCGTACATGGCATTTTCGCCGACGGCTCTGATCAAGCACTGATCCAGGCGGGCCTCAGCCAATTAGTAACCTCTAATACCATTCCTCATTCATCCAATGCCATTGATATCACGCCGCAGCTGATGACAGCCGTTATCTCCATGTTGCAACCAACAAGATCAGATTCCACAGGAGTCGTATCATGAGAATCACCTTTTTAGGCGGTACCGAAACCGTAACCGGTTCAAAATTTCTACTGGAAACCGAGCGCAGCAAGGTGCTGATCGACTGTGGCCTGTACCAAGGCTACAAATGGTTGCGTGAGCGCAACTGGCAACCGCTGCCGCTGGATATCGATAAGCTCGATGCCGTGTTGCTCACTCATGCGCACCTGGATCACTCCGGCTATATCCCCGCCTTATACAAGCACGGTTTTCGTGGCCCGGTGTTTACCCATCACGCCACCAAAGACCTGTGTCAGATCCTGTTGGCCGACAGCGGTCATATTCAGGAGGAGGACGCGAAATACTACAGCAAACATAAGCTGAGCAAACATGAACAACCCGAGCCGCTCTATGACCGTCAAACCGCCGAATCGAGTATGAAGTTGTTTCAGTCGGTTGACTTTGATGAACAGGTTGAGGTGGGTGATATTCGTTTTCACCTGCAACCGGCGGGACATATTCTCGGTGCCGCCAGTATCATTATTGAAGCGGAAGGCAAACGCATTGGCTTTTCAGGCGATGTGGGCCGTTTCGATGACGTGTTGATGAAACCACCGCGCCCGCTGCCCGAACTGGATTTGTTGCTGATGGAGTCCACTTACGGCAATCGGCAGCACGATCCGCAGGACGCTGCGCAACAATTGGCTGCCGTGGTTAACCGTGTTGCTAAAAACGGTGGGGTTTTACTGGTGCCCGCGTTTGCCGTGGGGCGGGCGCAGGCCTTGCAACATTTGCTGGCAACGCTGATGCAAGAGGGTGCCATACCCAAACTGCCGATCTATCTCGACAGTCCCATGGCCATCAAAGTGTCGGATATTTTTTGTCATCACAGCGATCAGCATCGACTCAGCCATGAGCAATGTCATCACATGTGCGATGTCGTCACTTATACCCGTACCGTGGATGAATCCAAGGCGCTAGCGGGGCAGGCTTTCCCCCATATCATTATTGCCGGCAGCGGTATGGCCACCGGTGGGCGAATTCTTCACCACTTTAAACGGCTATTGAGTGATAGCCGAACCACGGTGCTGTTTACCGGTTACCAGGCCGGTGGAACCCGTGGTGCCAAGATGCTTGAAGGTGTCGATGCGGTGAAAATCCACGGTAGCTGGATTCCACTACGGGCAGAGGTGGAGGTGATTTCCGGGCTCTCGGGGCATGCGGACTATCTCGAACTCACTGAATGGTTGCACCAATCAAAATTGGCAAGCACAACGCCGATCAAACTGATTCATGGTGATCCTGAAGCCTTGGAAGGCTTGCGCGTGCATTTGCAGGAGCAAACGGAGTTTAAGGTCGACGTTGCCGGGTATCGGGATATCTTGCGCCTGTAACCCTTGTCCCCGTGATCCTGCACCAATCGAAACAAGAGAACCAAGATAGTAGAGGAAAAGATCATGCAAATTGAAACCCTGAAAGATGTGTTGCACTGGACCAAAGAGTTTCACCAACACCTGAACCAGTGCTTGTCCCACTGCGCGGATAAAAACACTGACGAGCGGGCGCGAATGATACTGGCTTATCTCTCCGAGCACGAAAAAACGCTGACCGACGTGGTAAGCGGTTTTGAAAAGTCCGGAGATGAACATGCCCTCAATACCTGGTGTTATGAATACGTCGAACATCATCCGATTACCCGGCACGCTCATTGTGATGCCCCCTTTGCCGAACTGGATGCCGCGCAGATTATGGAAGTGATCATTGATCAGCACCAGCAGGTCATCGAGTTGTATCGCTATCTAGCGTCACGGGCGGACATTCCGTCGGCTAAGGAATTGTTGGAGACCTTGCGTTCGCTGGAGGAACACGAAGTGATGCGCATGGCGCAATCGTCCAATCGGTTTGGTGATTTATAGACAGGTAAATACACATGATAGAAGGAGCACCGGTATGAAACTGCATGCCTTTAAATTTGGTCTGGCCTGCTCAATCAGTGCCATTGTGCTTTGGGTCATTTGCAGTGTCTTCGTCGCGGCGATGCCCGCAATGATGATGTCCATGTCCGGCGACATGGTGCATATGCAGTTGCAGGATATGGGGTGGCACCTAACCCTGGTCGGCGCACTTTGGGGGTTGGTGGCCTGGGCTGTGGTGGCTGGTTTTTCCGGGTGGTTGCTTGCCACTATTTACAACCGCTTGCTGGCCTGAACCAGGGTGCAAGCGTCTGTTATGCCTGTTTTTTTTCAGTCCTCAACCCTGACAGTTCCAGCATTAAGTGGGCGACATTTTCTAATGGATACTTCCATGGGATTTACGCCCAATGAGGGGCTGTTAATGCGTACGCGCAGCGGTGATGTTGATCCAGGTTTGCTGGCCTGGTTACAAAAGCAGGAAGGATGGTCGCCTGAAGATACGGATAAACTGCTTAATCAGGAATCCGGTTGGCGGGGGTTGTCTGGTGGTGTTGATAATATGGCTGAACTATTTACCAGTGACCACCCACAGTGCCATCTGGCATTTGAGCTGTTTCGATACCGCTTCCAGAAAACATTGGGGGCTTACTTTGCGATTTTAGGTGGCCTGGACGGTATTGTGCTCAGCGGCGGTGTTGCCGAACATAATCCGGCTCTTTGCCAAGAGCTCTTGTTGGGGTTATCCCATTTGGGCGTTGAATTGCACGCTGAATCGGCCAACAGCAACCTGCCGATAGAGCTTTCCTCAATGACATCAAAAGTGCAGTGCTGGGTAGTTGCCTCGGATGAGGCGGCGATGATGCTACTCGCAGTCCAGCAGCATTTTCCCAACGAATTTAGCAATCAGCCAGTCGCTGACTGAGGCATAGCCATGTATGTGATAGACCAACAAAACGATCACCGTATTGAACAACGAGCCAGGATGTATCGCGAGACTTACCCAGCGTTTGCTCATTGGGCAAACGGTTACGGGGTGATACAGCACAGCGATGAAACACAGGTACGCATATTTGATCTGTGCCAGCAACTGGTGTGTGAGGGGCGCTTCAAACAGATTGATGAGGTTCTGGAGATTTTGTCGGCTACCGACCGGCTGACCAGTGCGGCCATGTGGTTGGTGGTGCATATGACTTATAGCACCAAAGTGGATTTTTCCGGTAGCGCACTCGACGCTGAAGATTTTAAAGCCAATCCACAGGGGCATACCGGTGGCTCCCTGAATATGGTGCCTGCCTATGTCGCTTACATGGTGGCTAACCACCTGGCGGGAATCACACGAAGCTGGTTGATGGGTCAGGGCCACTGTGTGGCGGCCATCGACGCGGTCAATGTGTTACTGCAAAACCTCTATCCGGAACAGGCGGAGCGCTACCCCCTAAGTGATGAAGGTCTATCGCAATTGGCGCAGGATTTTTACAGCTACGCGATTACGGATGATGGTCGCCCGGGTGTCCCATTAGGCAGTCATGTCAATCCACACACGGCGGGCGGTTTGATTGAAGGTGGCTACCTGGGTTTTGCTGAGCTGCAATACGTGCACATGCCTCTCCCCGGTGAGCGCCTGGTGGCTTTCCTGAGTGACGGTGCGTTTGAAGAACAGCGCGGCAGTGATTGGGCCAGCCGTTGGTGGCGCGCCGAGGATTGTGGTCTGGTAACACCGGTGATGATCGCCAATGGCCGGCGTATTGATCAGCGTTCCACCATGTACCAGCAGGGCGGCCTGACCTGGTTTTACGAACATCTGGAGCAGAATGATTTTCATCCGATCGCCATCGACGGGCGCGATCCTGCTGCGTTTATCTGGGGAATATTTGAATCAGAAGCGCGCTTGCAAGCCTGCAGCGCACATATTCGTGCAGGAAAAATGTGTTATCCGGTTAAACTGCCGTACCTGATTGCCGAAACGGAAAAAGGCTACGGTTTTTACGGTGCTGGCACCAATGCAGCCCACGGCACGTCTTTGCCCGGCAACCCTCGTAGCGATGCCGCGGCTCGGCAGCTATTCAATGAACACGCTGCCAGGCTCTTTCTGCCGCGTACTGAGCTGACCAGTGCAATCGAAAAAATAACACAACATAAGGCAGATAACCGGGTACCGGAAAAATACCATGCGCTCGGTCAGCGTGATGTCGTTTTAAAACTACCTACTGCTTCACCACAGTGCGAAAAGGGGCAAGCATTGTCACCCATGGCAGCCGTAGATAAGCGCTTGTGTGAGTGGCATCTCGCCAATCCGGGCGTGCGCGTACGTATCGGCAACCCTGATGAGCTACGCAGTAACCGCATGGGCCAAACGCTGGACCTTCTCAAACACCGGGTGTTAAACCCGGAAGACGGTGTGGCCGAGTCGATACAAGGGGCTGTCATTACCGCTCTGAATGAGGAGGCCGTAGTGAGTGCGGCACTGGCGAATAAAGGTGGTATGAACCTGGTGGTCAGCTATGAAGCCTTTGCCATGAAAATGATTGGTGCCTTGCGGCAGGAAATCATTTTTGCGCGGCACCAAAAAGAACTGAATCGACATCCGCGCTGGTTATCGTTGCCGGTTATCGCTACTTCGCATTTGTGGGAGAACGGCAAAAATGAGCAATCGCATCAGGATTCCGCTTTTGGAGAAGTGTTGTTGGGTGAAATGAGCGATATGGCACGGGTGGTATATCCCGCCGATGCCAACAGTGCGGTTGCCTGTCTCGATTCCTGCTACCAGAGTCAGGGTCAGATTTGGGCCATGACCATACCTAAGCAGGAAATCATTTCTTCTTTCAGTCCTGACCAAGCTCAGCAGTTAGTGGATTGTGGCGCGTTGACGTTGGAAGAGGATGACAGGGTTGATGTGCAATTAGTGGCAATGGGTGCTTATCAGCTCCATGTTTGTCGTGAGGTTGGTGAACGTCTCAGAGAAAAAAGCATTGGCTGCCGTATTACTTATTTGCTTGAACCTGGCCGTTTTCGTATTCCGCGCGACAGGCACGAACAGTCATTCGTTAGCAGTCCTTCACAGCAGGCACTGCTCTTTAATGATGCGATTCACTTGCGCGTTTTTGTATCCCATATGCGACCTGAAGTTCTGTTAGGTGTATGTCGACCACTGGACTTGGGCCGTGATCGCTGCCTGGCATTTGGTTATCGAAACCGCGGTGGCACATTGGATACGCAGGGCTTGCTGGAGGCAAATCAATGTAACGCCCGGTTCATTGTGGCAGAAACTTTGAAAAAGATGAGTTTAGGAGAAGGTTGATGGATAAAGATGGTCGCACAACACACTACGATAAAGATAGTCTGACGCTCTCCGGTACTGTGATGCTGGGCACCGGTGTGATGATAGGGGCAGGTATTTTTGCGCTGACTGGGCAAATGGCGGAAATGGTGGGCGTACTGTTCCCGCTGGCATTTCTGGCAGCAGCGGTGGTCGTTTCTTTCAGTGCCTACTCTTACGTCAAAATTTCCAATGCCTACCCTTCCGCCGGAGGGATAGGGATGTATTTACACAAGGCTTATGGCGACAGCTTACCGACGGCATTCAATGCACTGTTGATGTACTTCTCCATGGTGATTGCACAGAGCTTCCTGGCGCGGACTTTTGGCTCCTATACCATGCAATTATTCGGTGGTGATGAATCCGGGCGAACGGTGGCGATGCTGGGTGTGGGGCTGATTATTTTTGCGTTTATCGTCAATTTGTTGAGTAACCGCTTTATTCAAAAGGTAGCTGGGTTTATCGGGGTGTTAAAGATTGGCGGCATTTTGGTGTTCGGCATTATCGGTGTGTGGGTGGCCGATAGCCTGGCGCTAGATTTCGGTCACACGGATAACGTTGAAACCTCCGGAAATTTTCTTGGTGCTACCGCTCTCGGGATTCTGGCTTTTAAAGGTTTTACCACCATTACCAACAGTGGATCCGAGGTAATCGATCCTAAGCGAAATGTTGGAAGAGCTATCGTTATCTCTATTGTTGCGTGTGTAGTCATCTACACCCTGGTTGGCTTTTCAGTGGCCAGTAACCTATCCCTGAGTGAAATCATAGATACTCGCGATTATTCCCTGGCAGCGGCTGCGCGACCAGCGCTTGGAGAATACGGAGTATGGTTTACAGTCGCAATTGCCATGACGGCAACTGCGGGCGGCATTCTTGCCAGTATTTTTGCGGTGTCCCGGATGCTGGCCATGTTGACCGAAATGAAACTGGTTCCTCATCGCCATTTCGGTATGCCGGGAAGCATCCAAAAACATACACTTGTCTATACCGTGGTACTCGGTATTTTTCTTACGGCCTTTTTTGACCTGTCGCGGATAGCCGCCCTGGGTATTGTCTTTTATCTGGTCATGGACATCGCCATTCATTGGGGCGTGATTCGTTATTTGGCGGATGATATTAAAGCCAAGCGCTGGGTGCCCATTGTAGCCATTATTTTCGATTTTCTGGCTTTGATCGGTTTCGTTTGGGTGAAACTGAACGCTGACCCGTGGGTTATCGGCATTGCCCTTATCGCGATGTTACTGATCGCAGTGGGAGAGAGGTGGTTCCTGCATTCGAATAGACGGCAACGACTACTGGACGAAGACGGTAAGCACCAACATCAGCATTGATGCTTGCTGATCAAATTTAAACTTCAGGTTGTTAAGTGGAGGAAAAACGCATGAGTGAACCTAATGAAATAAGCATCGGTTATCGATTGGCGCAACCCCTATTTATTAGTAAACATCAGAAGATGGCGGAGCATTAGAGAAGGGTGAGGCCAATGAGCAAACTTGAATTCACAGTACATTGTCCCGTATGTAAGATGACAAAAGTAGATCGATCTCTGCTGTTCAATTATCGAGGCATCGATCACTACTTTTGTTCTTCTCAGTGTCTGGATCGATTTAAAGCGCATCCACATTTGTTTGTTGGTGATCCTAAACATGGCATGTCGCCAAAGCAAAAGGGGCAGACAGCACTTAAAAAATGTCGCATTGGTTTCGCTGAGCCTATTGATGACGAGCTCAAAGTCGTAATGCAGCAATCCTTGTTGTCACTGATGGGAATAGAATCCCTGGTATTTGAAGAGTCCTTGCTCTAAGTCACTTATGATCTCTTGCAAGTATCCTTGGAAGATATTGAAGCAGTCATTGAGCAATCGGTGGGAAAGCTTAAGTCCCGCGTGGCGGATCGGATCAAGCGAGGCTTTATCCATTACAGTGAAGAGTGTGAACTCGACAACCTAGCGCATCCTGTCGGGGACGGTGGCTGCCATTGAGGAAGAGGCAGAAAAAAGACACGGGAATTAAATCCGTTCTATTTGTCTGTCGTACTATGGGTGTGATGCTGTCAAATGGTTGGAGATGAAACCAGCTGGCCCTTGGTACATAGGCTTTTAAGGGTGAGTCTGCAATAGGCCTATATCGCGTGGATTTTCACTTTATTGAGAATATGGTTTCTGAATTCTAAAGTGAAAAACTCAGGGAAAAAGTAGCCGAATATTTCGGTACTGATTGCAATAATGATGGCGACATTGCGGATGCGATAAAGAATCAAGCCAGCCGACCATAAGGGAAATTAATGTTTGATTTTGTTTTACCCGGTGTGGCGCTGGCCGTGGTGGTAGTTTTATTTCTGCTGAGGGTACGCAATGCCACTCTTTGGCGGGCTACGGTAACACCACTGGCGTCAATAATCGTCAGTGGTTTTTTGATTTCCGGGCCGTTACTAAGTCATGTTGTGGCGGCGTAGCCTCCGGTTGCGATGCTGGGGATTCTCCTGGTGGCGTTTGCTATCGGCGCTGTGATCCGTTTCAACATTACTCATGCCGAGCCACTGCTTGCCGATGTCGGGCATTCCCACGTCGTTAAACCGTTACAACACCTGTCAGATCTCGCCCTGGGATTTGCTTATATTGTTTCAGTTACTTTCTATGTTCGCTTGCTGGCGTCTTTTGTGTTGCGTTTTGGCGGTTATCGTGATGCGGTGATCGAAAATGTTCTGACCACGGTCGTGTTGTTGTTTATTGCCATCGTGGGTTGGAAAAATGGAAGAAGCCGCGGTGGCGATCAAGCTGGCCATCATCGCTGCATTGCTGATCGGTCTGTTCGGGTTCGATTGGCAATGGCTCGCCAGTGATCAAACGCTTATCGATCCGAACGAAAATCTTACAGTGATGGAACGTCTCAGACTGTTGGCGGGATTACTGCTGATTGTACAGGGATTCGAAACATCGCGTTACCTGGGAAATGCCTATGATCCCGCCATGCGAGTGCGATCAATGCGGCTGGCGCAACTCATCGCCGGCGTTATTTATCTGCTGTTTGTGATTACGGGGCTACCTTTGTTGATGGAGTTTCATGGTATTGCCGATGAAACGGCGATTATTACCCTGGCGGGTCGTGTTGCCGAAATATTGCCCGCGCTATTGATACTGGCGGCGGTGATGAGTCGATTCAGTGCTGCCGTTGCCGACACAGTGGGGGCCGGTGGATTGTTCACTGAGCTGAGCGGTAGCCGACTTTCATCGCGACTGGGCTATATCGGTCTTGTGGCGGTTGCGATCTTGTTAGTCTGGATCGGTAATGTGTTTGATATTGTGACATTGGCATCGCGTGTTTTTGCGGAGTACTACCTGTTGCAGTGCTTGGTTGCGATTGCAGCTACTTTTAGGACTGCCCGGGTAACCGGAATGCGGCGCACAGCTCTGATAACGTCATTTGCTGTAATGGCCGTTATATTAGCCTTGATTGTGGTATTTGCTATCCCCGTAGGTTGAATTCGCAGATTTGATTCGATTTTGACCAAAGGTCATTTTCCGTGTGTCAAGCACTTGTAAGATTTATGCGGCGTTAATGATCATGTGATTCGGCCGCGTTGCCTCGGGCCGTCAGAATCTGGTATTGATCCTCTGTTAGTGAGGGCAATCTCTGCAGAAATGCCACCATATTCCAAATCCGGTCGTCACTGTGAGTTGGTCCCCAAGCGGGCATGCCCGATGCCTTAATGCCGTGCTTGATAATCCAGAATTGGCGTTGAATAGCTATTTCTTCACTACCTGTGTCGCTGCCATGCTCATGCCCGTGGGCATCTGCCTTAGCTGTCAAGTTAGGTGGGGCAGGGTACAGGCCAATGGTGAAGTCACTGTCTGTTTTACCCGGTTTGAGATGGCAGCCTGCGCACATATCGTTGTAGTCAGCACCTCCAGCCAACAAGCGATCGGAGGTATTCAAATTATCCGGAATTTGGATGCCGCTGGCGGCGCGGGCAATGGATCGTTCGCGCAGGGTTTCCAGTAGCCAGTAACTTAATTTGTTATGGGGTACGTCGGCACCGATGGGATATAGGCCGGAGTAGATAAATAAGCCAGCGCCCACCAGGCCAATAACCGTGGCAATGAACAGGCTTTTGATAAATGCGGTGAGCGATGGCATAGGAGATCCTTTATTTAATTCTTTAGTGCTGATGTTCAGAGTGTTGTTCGCCTGAGCCTTCCTTATGATCTTCATCAGATGTGTCATCGTGGCTCATAGCGTGGGAATCATCGTCATGATGCATATCCTTCATGCACTGTTTCATCATGGCCTGCATGACAGGATCGTTCATATCCATCTTGCTGTGATCCATATCCTTCATTGCGGCGCAATTCGGGTTTTCTGCGTCTTTCATGTGCTCCTTAGGATCATGGGCTTGAGCTGAAAAAGTCACGCCAAGGGCAGCGAGAACGAGAACGGGGGATAGAAGTTTACGTTTCATTGAGTGTTTCCTCGGAGGAGTAAAAGTCATGTTGACCAGACAATGTTAATTATTAAAACCAGAACCTGAGGCCCGCGACGATCTGGGTGTCAGAGCGATCATCGCCTGCGGCGCGCCGGTAATCCGCTGTATCGCCATAAGTGCTCGTCCATTCCACTCCAATGTAGGGGGCAAATTGACGGCTGAACTCATAACGCAGACGCACACCCAACGCGAGATCCGACAGGCCGGAGCCTAAACCATTTTCCGGGTCGCCCTTGCCGTACAGATTCAGCTCAGCGCGGGGTTGTAAAATCAGGCGTTGTGTCAGCAATAATTCATATTCAGCTTGAGCGGCTAGTGCGGTCCGACCGTTGTCGCCCACATAGGCGGTAACATCCAGTTCAAACCAATAGGGGGCAAGCCCTTGTAGACCCAGCGCCAACCATTGGCGATCTTTGCCTTCGTTATATTGGTCAAATCGCAGGCCAAGTTGGGTATCAAAATAGGCGTTCAGCGCATGACCCCAGAGCAGATCGGTGGAGCTTTCTTCCAAGGTTCCACTTGCAATATCACCTTCCGCCTTGATGACGAGTCGATCGAAGGTGGTGCCGTACCATGCCTGGAGGTCGTAAACTATGGTTTCACTACCGGTTTTACTGTCTTCCTGGTATTCGAAACGGTCACCTAGTACCGCCCAAAAGCTATGTTCATCGGCCAGCTTCAGTTGTGGCGACCCTGATTGAACGTAGGGGCTAGCGGTCAAACTAAAACCATCCGAGTAGGCGTGAGGGTCGCGGGCGTCAGCGGGTGCGCTACCACCTTGCGCTTTCTTCTCGCCTTGATCCATCTGTGCAAGGACAAAATTCGCGTGCAAACTGGTGGCAAATAGCACCAACACTGCCAACCAGTTCATAGTCTTCATTTTCATTCCCATTCTCATGACACTACCACCTCACGGAACATGCCCGCATCCATATGAAACAGCAGGTGGCAATGCCAGGCCCAGCGGCCCAGGTCATGCGGTGTAGTTAAGTAACTGATTCGTTGGGCGGGCTGTACCGGTATAGTATGACGACGCACCCGCAGTTCCCCCTGATCAGTTTCCAGTTCGCTCCACATGCCGTGCAAATGCATGGGATGGGTCATCATTGTGTCGTTTTGCAGGATGATTCTGACCCGTTCATTATGGCGCAATGATACCGGCGTACTTTTGCCAAATTCGAGCCCGTCAAACGACCAGCTGTAACGTTCCATATTACCGGTTAGGTGGAGTTCGAGTTCCCTCACGGGTTCGCGCTGGTCATCCAAAATGCCGTCAATGGATTTTAAATCTGCCAGAGTTAGTACGCGATGGCCCTGTGGTCGTAGTCCTTTTTCGCTTAGATCTCGAAGGCCTATGCCAGGATCATCCAAAGTAGTACGGGGTGTATTGACGCGCTGATCGACAGATGGGCCATACTCCGTGCGTGCGTGGCGCACGGTAGACGAGGGCTTGGCGAGAGGACTGCGTGTGGCCTGGTTCATACCCGGCATACTTTGGCCGCTGTGCTGGCTGTGATCCATTGCCATGCCACCGTGCATGTTGGAGTGATCCATGCCCCCCATATCCATATTACCCATGCTCATCGCACTGTGATCCATACCTTTTTGGTTCATTTCCTGGTGACTCATGGCGCCCATCATGTCGGTCATGGTCAGCCATTCCACCGGATCAAGTGTTGGTATGGAAGCCGACAAGCCTTGGCGAGTGGCCAGTGTGCCTAAAGCATAACCGCTACGCTCCATACTTTGTGCAAAGATGGTATAAGCATCGTCTTTAGGTTCTACTAGCACATCGTAAGTTTCACCTGGACCAAAACGGAATTCATCGATGCTTACTGGCTCAACATCTTGGCCGTCCGATTGGATGACGGTCATTTTTAAGCCGGGAATGCGCACGTCAAAGAAGCTGTTACTGGCAGCATTGATAAAACGCAGTCTTACTCGGTCTCCTTTGTTAAACAGTCCCGTCCAATTGCTAGCAGGAGCAGTGCCATTCATTAAATACGTGAACGTAGCCGCCGACAGATCGGCTAAATCCGTTGGATTCATACGCATCTGATTCCACATCTGACGCTTTTCCAGTGCGGCTTGCAGACCCATGTTCGAAACATCACGGGTAAAATCAAAAAACGTAGGCTGGCTGAAGTTGTATATATCGCTTTGTACTTTTAGTTTGCTAAAAGCATGCATAGGGTTCTCGTCTGTCCAGTCAGAGAGCTGCACCACGTGATCCTGATCGGTGTGATGTCTTTCACCTGCGCGGGGCTCGATGATCAAAGCGCCGTACATCCCCGTCATTTCCTGAAAACCGGAATGGCTGTGGTACCAGTAGGTGCCGCTCTGGCGCAGCTTAAAACGGTAGGTAAAGGTTTCGCCTGGGGCGATGCCTTTGAAGCTGATACCTGGCACACCGTCCATCTGATAAGGCAGCAGGATGCCGTGCCAGTGAATGGACGTTGAAACTGCCAGGCGATTAGTCACGCGGATTGTGACCTCATCACCTTCGCGTAAGCGCAGGGTTGGGGCCGGGATTGATCCATTGATGGTCGTGGCCATCCGGGTGACACCGGTAAAATTGACCGGCGTCTCTGCGATGACCAGATCAATTTCACGCCCGCTGAGCACGGGTGCTGAGCCAAGTGAAGTCGTGCTGCTTACGGCAGCCTGCAACCAGGACGGTGTGGCGGCCAGTACACCACCAGCGGCCAGGCCCTGCACAAATCGGCGGCGACTGAGTTGCCAGGACGGCTTGGGTTGGGGAAACCATGAGGTCATTGGTCAATCTCTTGTTAGGGAAATATTGATTGTTCCATATCTTGGTCCCGCATACTAGCCAGGCATGCCTGACACCCGCATGACTCCAGAATGACAAAGTTGTAATCTGTGTGTCATCTTTCTGTGGGTAAGCCTAGTTTAGGCTGTTTCCAAAGTCATTCTGCAAATACGGAGCAGGGTAACCATGCGGCTATTGGTGGTCGAAGACGAAATCAAGACGGGTGATTATTTACAGCAGGGCCTGACCGAAGCGGGCTTTATGGTCACGCTGGCACGCAACGGTCTGGACGGGCATCACCTGGCAATGACGGAAACGTTTGACCTGCTGGTGCTGGATGTCATGCTGCCGGATGTGGATGGCTGGCGCATTGTGCAGTCACTCCGTGAGGCGGGGCGTCAAACGCCGGTACTCTTCCTGACGGCTCGCGACAGCGTCGATGATCGGGTCAAGGGGCTTGAGCTGGGAGCGGACGATTACCTGGTCAAACCCTTCGCCTTCGCCGAGTTATTGGCCCGAGTTCGAACCCTGTTGCGTCGCAGTACGGTACCGGTAATCACGGATCAGATGCGCGTCGCCGATCTCATTCTGGATTTGCCGCGACATCGGGCTATGCGTACGGGTCGTAAAATTAACCTAAGCCACAAAGAGTTTTGTCTGCTGGAGCTGCTTGTCCGTCGACAGGGTGAAGTGCTACCGCGTTCGCTGATTGCCTCGCAAGTGTGGGACATGAACTTTGATTCCGATACTAATGTGATCGATGTGGCCATCCGTCGCCTGCGCTCCAAGATAGATGACGATTTTGAGCCTAAATTGATTCACACGGTAAGGGGGATGGGCTACAAGCTGGAAGTGGATGACGAGCATGATGTGGAGTAGTCGTCTTGGCAAGCATCCACTATCGCTAACCGCCCGGGTGATGGCCTTTGTTGCCCTTGCCATTGGGCTAAGTCTTCTGGTGATTGGTTATCTGGTGGACAACGCGGTCAAGCGCCATTTCGCCGAACAGGACGCTGACGAGTTGGAGGTCATGACAAGGGCTGTGGATCGAGCCTTACGCAAAACGGGTGACGGCTCTTCACACTTGGGTGAGGCGTTGTCGCACGCGATATCGGGTCATCACGGTGTCTATTTTCAGGTCTGGGATAAGGAAAAGCGCCTGATTTACGGCCCCTCAGCGAACGATTTTGCAAAACCTATTAATACCTTTGCCCCGGTGTCCAGTATTCAGGTTGGCAACGTATATCACTGGCAGGGAGATGGGAAAACCTACCGGGGAACCATCACGCAAACCCAGGTGGGTGGCCAAGAATACTACATCGTTACCGCCATTGACATGGATGCTCATATCCAATTTCTGGAGAATTTTCGTCGTAGCTTATGGCTTATCATGTTACTCGCAGGCATGGTGACGCTATTGGCGGCCTGGTATGGTGTGCATCAGGGGCATGCGCCACTGCGCGGGTTGAGCGAAGCCATGCGTGAAATACAGGCTGATCGCCTGCATGTTCGACTTGATTCCGAGGCGGTGCCTGGGGAACTTCAAAATCTCGTTTCTTCATTCAATTTTATGCTTGGCCGATTGGAAGACAGTTTTGCCCGCTTGTCCCATTTCTCCGCCGACATCGCCCACGAATTGCGCACGCCTCTTACCAATATCATCACCCAGACTCAGGTCGTTCTGGGAAAGTCACGAGGCCTGGTTGAATACCGCGAACTGCACTATTCAAACCTGGAAGAATTGGAACGCTTGGCAAAAATGGTCAACGACATGCTCTGGCTGGCTCAAAGCGAGCATGGACTGCTTAAGCCGGTATGGGAGTCACTGGGTATGGCTCAGGAAGTCCGTAAGCTATTTGATTTTTTTGAGGCGCTGGCAGAGGAAAAGCACATACAGTTAATGCTGGAAGGACAGGCGCCGAAAATTAAGGGTGATCGTGCCATGCTGCGGCGCGCCATGTCCAATCTGTTATCCAATGCGATACGCCACTCACCCGAGGGAGAAAGCGTGAAGGTTCGTCTGGATGTGTCGGACGAAGGGCAGGTTTTACTCAGCGTACAGAATACGGGGCCGGAAATTCCCGCAGAACATTTGCCCAGAATTTTCGACCGTTTCTACCGGGTTGATCCTTCACGTCAGCGCCAGAGTGAAGGGGCTGGATTGGGCTTGGCGATTGTTAAGTCCATCGTGGAAGCACACTACGGCAGTATCGACGTGTCTTCAGATTACGGTATGACCTCCTTTTCGATCTGCTTTCCACAAGCGGCTATTAATTGGGACTGCGAAGAAGGGGCTTTGCCATGAGTCTATTTTCCATCGGAAAATTAGCGCAAGCTGCACAAGTCAGCGTCGAAACCATCCGCTACTACGAACGCCGTGGCCTCATCACTCAGCCTCCAAAACCGGCTCAAGGATACCGCACTTATACCAAGGCCACCCTGGCACGGATTTTATTCATCAAACGTGCCCAGGAACTGGGCTTTACTCTGGAGGAGATCGAAAACCTCTTGGTACTGGGCGAATCCCATTGCTCGGAAGTCCAGGAGTTGGCGGAAAGTAAACTGGTCAGCGTGCGGTCAAAAATCAACGATTTGTGCCGCCTGGAGCGTGTTTTAGAGGGTTTAGTCACCCAGTGCCGCTCCAATCCCGACAACACAGCCTGTCCGATTGTGGAGTCGTTACAACCTGACAAAGACCTCTCCTGAGTCGGACTTGACTCCGTACCGAAGTACGGCGTTTACACTGGCTTCATTGAATGCATTCCATGGAGTCCGCCATGCCCGCAAACGACGAGTTCGCCAAAAATAATCTACCCCTGATCGGCGGGGTGCTGGCTGCTGTTGGCGCCAGCCTTTGCTGCATCGGCCCGTTCGTTTTACTCACACTGGGGATCAGCGGGGCCTGGATCGGGAACCTGACTCTGCTGGAGCCCTATCGTCCCGTCTTTATCGCCATCGTGATGATGCTATTGGGTTGGGCGGGCTGGCAGATCCACCGGCCAGTTGAGGGCTGCGAGCCGGGCACCGCCTGCGCCGTACCGCAAACGCGAAAACGCCGACGGGTTATTTTCTGGATCATGGCCATCATCGCGTTGGTTCTTGTCACCAGCAGCTACTGGATTCCCCTGATGGTTTAAAAATGCGTTGCCCAAGACTGGAGTGAATCATGCACAAAATCACAATAGCCCTTGTATTCACCATCACCAGCCTGTCTGCCTGGGCTAAACCTCAGATTGTCACTCTGAACCTGCCAACCATGAACTGCGCCATGTGTCCGATCACGGTCAAGAAGGCCCTTAGCAAAGTAAAAGGCGTCACCAAGGCCGAGGTCAGTTTTGAACACAAGCAGGCGGTGGTCACTTTTGAGGATACTCAGACCAGCGCAGGGAAACTCATTGAAGCGACCACCAATGCCGGTTATCCCTCAACCCTTGTGGAAACAGAAACGCCATGACAAAACGACAGGAAAGGCGTTTTGCACAGCTCAGCTGCCCGAAGGGTGGCGTACAGGGAAGTACGTCATGACCTCAAATGTGATTTTAGATTCAGAATTGACCTGTCCGAAATGTGGCCATAAGAAGCTCGAAACCATGCCGACGGATGCCTGCCAGTGGTTCTATGAGTGCGAAGGTTGTCACGCTGTACTTAAACCCAAACCCGGTGATTGTTGTGTGTATTGTTCTTACGGTTCGGTACCATGCCCGCCTGTTCAACAAGAGGGGCGTTGCTGTTCTTAGAGAACTCATATTGACATTGTACGGTTCAGGCCGGATTGTTCGCGGTAAAGTGCTTGAGTTTTTCTTTCATTGCTCACTCGTTTCGCCGTCGAAAGACTCCAGGATTGGACAACCCTTGTCACTGGAACCACACAGATTGGTGAGCAGTCGCAGTTCGTCCCGCAAAGTGGTCAATTCCTCCAGATGATGTTGAATGTCTTCCAGCTTGTGATGCGCCAGTTCCCGGACTTTGGGCTTGGCTTTTTGCGGGTTTTCCCGAAACTGAAGTAGCTGTTTGATTTCATTCAGGCTAAATCCCATCTTTTGCGCCCGCTTGATAAAGCGCAGTCGTGAGAGATCTTTATCGAAATACAGTCGGACTCCAGCATCATTGCGATGTACTTCGGGCACCAGTTTGATTTTTTCGTAATAACGCAGGGTATCAGCACTGATTTCCAATGTTGCGACCACTTCACCAATTCGCATCATGATTTAAAACCAGAAACAGCCATGAGCCACTTTTTCATAGTAAATAACTTTCATTGAGCAGGTAAGCCCCAATGGCCATTAGCGTGATGCCTCCTGCAATCTCAAAACCACGACGCCAACACTCGATGGTTTTCAGGTTTTCCAACCAGCCGATGCTGATAGCACCCACGGCAAGCGGGATCACCCGACCGAGAGCGAACGCCAACATCAACAAACCACCATAAAAACCCGATCCGATCGAGGCACTAACACCGAGTCCGATCCATAACCCCGGCGAACAGACCGGACAGATCCCGACCGTAAACGGCATACCCAATAAGAAGGCTCCCCAGAGCGTCGCCGCGCGTTTTCCCCGCAATGGCAACCAGGGTAACGGAATTTTCAACCAGCCCGTCCAGAGCAAACCCAGCGCTGCACCGATACCTAACACCACATGGGTGAGTATGAGCCCGGCGGCAAAGGCCAGGCCATAACTGACCGCCTCACGGAAAGCGCGTGCGCGAGTGACGTAGGCCAGTACAACAGGAATGGAGGCGAAAGCCACCGGCATAAAGCTGAACAGAAAACCAGCCAATAAAGCCGCACCCAGACCGGCAACTCCGCCCATTTGCATCCAGGCTGTGGTATCCATCAGTGCGCTTTACTTTGAGGTGCTGAAGGCTCCTCCAATCGCTTCAGAATCTCCTGACTTGATCTCTTGATAGCGCACCCGGTCGTCGTTCAATTCAGCGATCACCGCTTTTGCCAGCGCTTTTATTTTCTGACAACGACCGCATCCGGAAGCCGTCAATACTTCCACTAAGACTGACTGGCTTTCAGTTTCTGCGCTCATGACAGGCTTTGCAACCACAAAGTGAGCGGCAGCAAGGCGTAAGCCGCAAAAAGGGAAAGCAGAAGTATCACTGTACTCGCCCACAATACTGCCTTTTGCCATCGCAAGCGGTTTTTGTCCGCTAGAGCGCAGACTTTGATCCGATGCAATCGCCAGTAGCTATAAACTAATGCGGCAGCGGTTAAGGAAAATGTGACGACTTTGTACTGCGACAATGTCGTTAACCAAGGCATCACGGCCACCATCGAAGCCACAGCGCTTCCGAGCCCAAGCGCGACCAATACAATTGGTAGCGCGCAACAGGTGGTACCGATAAGCGCGAGCCCCAGGCCGCTGAAAAGAGAGGTATCGGTTTTCGCCTGTTCAGTGTTCATCGAAATCTAATCATTGCGATCATTCTTTTTGAGGCTTTACGGGTTGCACCTGGAATTGGCGCAAGGTAAACCCGGCGTCATTGATCAAGGTTTTAAGCGATGCTTGATTCATGGGTTCCAGCGTGTCCGCCTCAAAGATCACCAATCCATCATTCAATTTGATAATCACACTGGATTTATCTACGCCATCAAGCGCTTTGATTTTCTTTTCGATCCCGTAGGCACAATAAGGACAGGCCATGCCATCAACATGCAGCTCATAGCGCCTGTCAGCCGCCTGCGCCATAAATGAAAGCATCATTAATGCTGCAATAAGTAAACACTGTCTCATGGTTAAACTCCTAAAACGGTTGTCTCTTTACAGGTGCCATTCCAGCTCAATTTTGGCACGGTAGTCGTCTTGCTCCTGATCGGCGGACAAATCATCGATGACGGGCAGTTGTAAGCCTGCCTTGAACGCAAAATTCTGATGTGTCCACATCAAACCGGGCGACAGAAACCATTGGTTCCCGCCCAGGTGCCTTTCCACACTTCCCGCGCCATTGTCGAAAACTGCATTTTGCGGCTGGCGGGGCGCCACACCATCTTGGGCGCACCTTGAAATTGGACGAGCGCTTTCAAACGGTGTTTGCTGCCACTCGTGAGGTCTTCACCCCGAGTTTAATCAGCGTGCTCGTGGTAATTCTGGTGAATCTGCCCATTCTGGCGCTGACCGGCGTGGAAGGAAAAATGTTTACCCCCATGGCGATGGCGGTAATCATGGCACTGTTGTCCGCATTGGTGTTGTCGCTGACCTTCGTTCCTGCGGCTGTGGCACTTGTCATGCGCGGACACATTGAGGAGAAGGAAAATTTTATAGTTCGTTCTTCCAAGTGGCTTTACGCACCAGTATTGGCGTGGGTCCTGAAGTTTCGCGTTTGGGTGCTGTCAATGACCCTGATATTCGTGATTATCGTAGGAACACTCGCAACTAAAATGGGGACTGAATTTATCCCGAACCTGGATGAGGGTGATATCGCCGTCCAGGCGTTGCGAATACCCGGCACCAGCCTCAGCCAATCCCTGGATATGCAATTTCGCCTGGAAAAAGCCGTGCTGGAAATGCCTGAAGTCAAAACCTACTTCTCGCGTGTCGGAACCGCTGAAGTCGCCAGCGATCCCATGGGGCCCAATATCTCTGATGGCTATGTCATGCTGAAAGACAAAAGTGAATGGCCTGATCCCGATAAAACCAAAGCCCACCTGCTAGAAGAAATGGGTGAAAAACTTTCGTTGTTGCCCGGCAATGCCTATGAGATCAGCCAACCGATCCAGCTTCGATTTAATGAATTGATTTCAGGTGTCAGATCGGATTTAGGGATCAAGGTATTCGGCGATGATTTGCAGCAACTGTTGAAGTCGGGAAGCGAAATCGCCGCTGTACTGAACGGTATAGAGGGCGCTGAAGGCGTAAAGGTGGAACAGGTGTCGGGCTTACCCATTTTGTCAGTCGAAGCGGATCGCTCCGCCCTGTATCGCTATGGCTTGAACGTTGCCGATGTGCAGGACGTCGTCGCTGCCGCCACAGGCGGTGAAGAGGCTGGGCTGATCTTTGAAGGTGACCAACGTTTCTCGATCGTCGTGCGCTTGGCAGAACGATTAAGGGCCGACGTGAGCGCCCTGGAGCGTTTGCCCGTACCCTTACCGGGCGGTGGCTATGTGCCGTTGCGTGAGGTCGCCAGACTGACGCTGGCACCCGGTCCCAATCAAATTTCCCGAGAAAACGGTAAACGCCGATTGGTGGTCAGCGCCAATGTTCGCGGTCGTGATTTGGGAGGGTTTGTGGCTGAAGTACAGGGCAAAGTAGCACAGCAGGTCAAGTTACCGCCCGGCTATTGGCTAGCATACGGCGGTACCTTTGAACAACTGCAATCGGCGTCACAACGGTTAAGTTTGCTGGTGCCTGTGACACTGGTGATGATCTTTGCCCTGTTGATGATGACTTTTGGCTCAGCTAAAGATGCCGCACTGGTATTCAGTGGCGTGCCGCTGGCGCTGACCGGCGGCGTCATCGCCTTGTGGCTGCGTGACATACCGCTGTCAATTACTGCCGGTGTCGGTTTTATCACCCTGTGCGGGGTATCGGTGCTGACGGGGGTTATGATGGTATCCGCATTTCGGGACGCGCTTAATCGTGGCGAAGTCATCGAGTCTGCGATTCAGAGTGGAGCTATGCTGAGGCTGCGGCCGATATTGATGGTCGCTTTGGTGGCCGCGCTCGGCTTTTTGCCCATGGCGCTCAACACCAGTACTGGGGCCGAAGTACAAAGGCCCTTAGCCACAGTAGTTATTGGCGGAATCCTTTCTTCTACTTTACTCACATTGTTGGTGTTGCCTGGTTTGTATCGTCTTGCATGGCGAAAACCGAAAGCATTGAATGGAAATGGCGAATCCATTGCACAATAACTGACTAAAGCTCGCGGCATGTGATTCATGCCGCGTGTCGTCTAACGTAACAGCAACACTTTATAGGAATATTCACATGAAACTAATCACGGCCTTCATTCATCATGTACGAACTGCCGACGTAATCGATGCACTACACGATGCAGGCTACAAGAACATGGCAATGCTTGATATCAAAGGCACCTTGAAGCCGTTAGGGGAACAGGAGCTGGCCTATTCGTCCGAAGCTGGCGTGGTGATTTCAGAAGTTCAATTATCACTAGCCTGCGAAGACGAACAGGTTGATGCGGTGACAACTATCATCCGTAAAACTGGAAAAATTGGTGCTAACATTTCCGGATGGGTGTATGTCAGCCCCATTGAGCAGGCGCTACCTATAGACGGTCGTTAACACTCCCGGTGTTGTGCGCGCTGGCTGCGTCCTCACCAGCGCCACAACACCGGAAACGCCTAGCGGAGGGGCTATGCATAATCACGGTCACACCAGCAGTTCACAACGTATTGGCTGGGCGTTTTTTCTCAACCTGGGTTTTACGCTTATTGAAATTGTCGGCGGCCTATTGACCAACAGCACCGCCATTATGGCGGATGCCGTTCACGACCTGGGCGACTGTATTTCCATCGGCCTCGCTTGGTTACTCAGCAAGGTCAGTGAGAAAGACTCTAATACTGATTTTACTTACGGATATCGCCGCCTGTCGTTATTAGGTGCCTTGATCAATGGCTTGGTACTCATTGCAGGGTCAGCTTGGGTCTTGTCAGAGGCTATCCCAAAACTGTTGCAACCTGAAATGCCTGTCGTCGAAGGGATGTTGGGATTGGCCATTTTTGGTGTCATGGTCAATGGATTCGCTGCGTACAAGCTTAGTCATGGGAAAACACTTAACGAAAAAGTCTTGAACTGGCATTTATTGGAAGATGTACTGGGTTGGGTGGCTGTCCTGATTGTATCCATTGTGCTGCTTTTTGTAGATTGGCCTATTTTAGATCCAGCACTGTCTATCGTTTTTACCCTCTATATCTTGTTCGGTGTAGAAAAAAACCTTTGGAGTACCACTCGATTGTTTCTTCAGGCAGCACCCGACAAAGCACTGTCAGAGTCACTTCACCAATGTCTGTCCACGCTTGATGACGTCCGTAGTGTTCACCACCTACACCTGTGGTCACTCGATGGTGAGCATCATGTGCTTACTGCACATTTGGTATTGCGATGCGCATTAACCTTGGAGCAGCAACTTCATTTGAAAAGGACAATTGCTGATCGTCTCAGAGAGTTCGATCTCGCGCATACGACCATTGAATTCGAATTTGGAGAGGAGGCGTGTCGAGATGCGGGCGTTATCTGAAACCCACGCCGTTGGATTTCATTTGTAAATTCAGGTCATCACACAAGTACATCGACATGGTTACCCAATGTTTCAATCGAAGCGGTATTAATCTCACTTTTTTCTTGTGCAGCCATCATAATTGCTTGTTGAGAGGCTTTACGATCCTGTGGTGTGGGATCAGTGGGTGCCATGGACGCCATTCGTATTAGTTGGGCTTTTTCCAGCGTTGCTTGGGGATCATTGGGTTCAGATGAAGTATCAAACACGACATCATCTGAGACGACATAAAGTTCGCCATCGAGAGAACTATACTGGTAATTGGGTGGTGAACTGTGCTGTGTCGTAACCGTAACGGCGAGATGAGATTCGACATGCCGCTGAATTTGAGTCTGAGAAAGCTCTAATTGTTTGCGCTCATTCGAGTTGTCGCCAGACTTGGTCTCTGTGTCGCGCGCTGAATTGGTAGATGAATTGCTCAAAGGCGCTGATCCAGGGGCAATTCAAGCAACTACAGGACTCGCTGTGATCTCGTAAGAGCCAAATTTGTCGGTTCTTCCACAGGCCTCCTAGAAGTCGGCGGTATTCCTGATTACGCATATCATGCGTAATTGCGCGTAACTTTAAATAATTCTAATAAGATCAATCGGTTATTGACCTCTAAATTACGTGGATAAGGGCTATTGGACGGAAACCTGCGGTTACGATGTGGTCGCGGGACTCAAAACCGTAGGTTTTCGTTCAAATGCCCCCGCTGGTCCATTTTCGCGAGATTTACCCGGGTTCCTGTGGCGTACTGTACGGCTGAGATCGACACCAGACGTGGTGTTTCGGATATGGCCTGAAACAGTTCTGCTTCGGGGTTCTCACCTGCGAGGGAAACCTTGCGGACAATCACCCCCTGATTCTTGAGGGACTCCCAGACAATGGAGTTCGATGGAAACTCTTCATCGGAAATAACAACCGTATCACCTGGACGCCAGTCGATGCCGTAAGCGACAAATGAAAGGGCCTCGGAAGTATTCTTCACCAGGGCGACAGAGTCGACAGGCGCATTAATAAGCCTGGCCAGGTTCAAACGAAGTTGTTTCTCTATCTCCAGCCAGTGTGGATAGTCGGCGGCTCCCTTGGCTACGTTTTCTTCAGCAAACCGGGCAACGGCTTTACTGGCTGATATTGGCCACGGAGCGACAGCAGCATGATTCAGGTACATGCATTGTTCATTGACCGGAAACTCCTGTTCCAGTGCTGAATTCAACTGATCCATTTTAGTGGGTCCTTATCTGCTGTTAAGATGATGGCTGTTTACAGGGATCATGCTATCGACATGTCAGAAACTATGCAGCACTCTTCGTTTAAAAAAGTATCATCTACGCCAGTCGACTCTCTAAATATCGTTATTGAGCACTATGAACACATAAAGACGGGCGCCCCGCATTACCATATCCGTAGCGAGCATGAGGAAAAAGCCTTCCTGCTCGCCGTCAGGACCATGCCGCACGACTCAACCGGTGTGGCGCATATTCTTGAACATACCGCGCTTTGTGGCAGCGAGAAATTCCCGGTCCGTGATCCGTTCTTTATGATGACCCGTCGGTCGCTGAATACTTTTATGAATGCGATGACCAGTAGTGACTGGACTGCGTATCCCTTTGCTTCGCAGAATGATAAAGACTTCCTGAATCTGTTGGATGTTTATCTCGACGCTGTCTTCTTCGCCAATCTTGATGAATTGGATTTTGCGCAGGAAGGTCATCGCATTGAACTTGCCGATAAAGATGACCCGAACTCAGCACTTGAATACAAAGGTGTTGTTTTCAATGAAATGAAAGGCGCCATGTCATCGCCCGTATCCCAGCTTTGGCAGGGAATCAGCGGAGAGCTATTCCCGACAACGACCTATCATTACAACAGCGGCGGTGAGCCCGAGAATATTCTCGACCTGTCGTATCAGGAATTGCTTGATTTCTATCGCAGTCATTACCACCCAACGAACGCCATTATCATGACATTCGGGGATATGGATGTGGCAGACATTCAGTCCCGGATGGATCAGCAGGCATTGAGTCGCTTTGATAAACAGGACAGGCAATTGCGGGTAGAGCCTGAACAGCGTTTTTCAGAGCCTCAACATAAAGAAGCGCTCTACGGCGTTGATTCGGATGACTTGAGTGCCAAAACCCACCACGTTATTGGTTGGCTGTTGGGTGATTCTATTGATCTCGATGCCCAACTTGAGGCTAATCTGCTGAGTCAGGTGCTGCTTGATAACAGTGCCTCTCCGTTGCGTCGGGCTCTTGAGGAAAGTGATCTTGGTACGACACCTTCACCTCTCTGCGGTCTGGAAGATTCTAACCGCGAAATGTCGTTCATGTGTGGACTTGAGGGTAGTGAGCCGGAGCACGCTGAGGCGGTTGAAGCCCTGATCCTCAATACCCTCGAGAAAGTTGCCGAAGAGGGCGTTCCTGTCGAAATGGTTGAAGCAGCTCTGCATCAGCTCGAGCTTCATCAACGCGAGATAGGAGGGGACCATTACCCTTATGGGTTGCAGCTGATCCTGACTGCACTGCCTGCTGCAACGCACTATGGTGACCCTGTTGCATTGCTGAACCTTGATCCGGCACTCGAACGCTTACGTGCTAAGGCATCGTCGCCAGGCTTTATATCAGACGCCGTCAGGCAGCTGCTTCTTACCAATACCCACCGTGTCCGCTATACCCTTAAGCCTTCCAGTACCTTGAATGCCGAAAAGGCGGACAAAGAAAAAGCTCGCCTGGAGAATGAACGTGCGAACATGTCAGACGCCGATATCCAGGCATTGAAGGATAAGGCAGAGGCACTGGAAGCCCGGCAGGCGCAAGAAGATGATCCCGATATTCTGCCCAAAGTCGGCCTTGAGGATATTCGCCCTGAACTGACATATGTTGCGCCTACCGCTGAGCGGTCTGACCGCATCGACACCACAGAATATGTCACCGGCACAAATGGAATTATCTATCAACAAGCAATGCTCAACCTGCCTCCAATGACCCGTGAGCAAATGACCTGGCTGCCTTTCTATACTCAGGCATGGACAGAAGTCGGTGCTGGCGGGAATTCGTATCTGACTCAGCAGCAACGCCAGACAGAGGTGCTGGGGTCTCTGACGTCATACGCCTCGGTGAAAGGCGATGTCAAAGACTGCAATCGTCTCTCGGGTTACCTGGTGATGACGGGTAAGGCGTTGGGGAACCGAGCGGAGCCGTTCTCCGACATGCTTCGTGAAACCTGGAAAAGTGCAGACTTCAGCGAAGAGGGTCGCCTGAAAGATCTGTTAAATCAGGCCCGTGCTCGTAAAGAGCAAGGCATAACGGGCAGTGGTCATGCTCTTGCGATGTCTGCTGCAGCCGCTCCGATTAATCGCACGGCTGACCTGATGAATATGCTCGGAGGGCTTCCGCAGGCTAAGCGTCTGAAAGACAGGACGGAACGTTTATCTGAGGATGGTGCAGGCTTCGTTTCTGAGGCTCTCAAAGATATCAATTCACTGATCAGTAAAGGTCCAGATTCACTTCTTCTGGTGCATGATGAACAAAATGCTGCAGCGCATATTGCAGCGGCGCGCAAAGATTGGGATAATGCGAATCATTATCGAAAAAATTGTATTGATTGGAATCTGTCTGCAGCGGCCAGCTATTGGATGGTGGACTCGCAGGTTAACTTCTGTGCATGGGCTATTCCTACTGTGACGCTAGATCACCCGGATGCGGCTGCTCTTGCCGTTCTCGGGGGTGTACTTCGTAATGGCTACCTTCATACCGCGATCCGGGAGAAGGGGGGAGCTTACGGCGCAGGCGCGTCGCAGGATTCTTCATTAGGGTGTTTCAAATTCTTCACCTATCGCGATCCTCGTACCGAAGGTAGTTTTGATGACTTCGCGAAATCACTGACCTGGGTATCAGGGCGTACCAATGGCGACGATCTTATTGAACAGTCAGTGTTGGGCATCATTGGCAGCCTTGATCGACCGGGTTCGCCAGCAGGCGAAGCCAAGCAAGCTTTTCATATGGACAAATCTGGACGTACACAAGCTGTCAGGCAGTTGTTCCGGGATCGCCTGCTGAAGGTTACCTGGACAGATATTCTTCAAGTGACGGAAAAGTATCTGGTCGGTCAGGATGGTTATAAAGCTGTCGTTGCACCGCGAGGAACTGCAGACATAGCAAGCAAACTCGGACTGACAACAGGAGAGTACTGAGTGAACCGATTTACGTTACCACTGGCGGCGAGCATATTGATGTTCCCGCTGGCGGTAGGCGCCGATACAGACTCGGCGTCTAAAATGGTGCTGAAAACAGATGAGAACAGTGCAGCGGTACAGCGAAAGATTAACGCACTGGATGATTCGACCCGGGATAAGCTCGAAGAGACGCGGCAGCTTCTCGCCCGAGCAGAACAGCTGGCGCTCTACAATAGTCAGATGGAAGCTATCATCGCTAATCAGGAAGAAGAGAAGTTAAGCCTTGATCAGCAGATTGAGGACATTAACGATACCGAGCAGGGTATTCTGCCGCTGATGCAGCTGATGCTGTCACAACTCGAAGTCGACATTAATACAGGCCTTCCATTTCTAAAAGAAGAACGAGCGGTACGTTTAGCTAAGCTGAAAGCGGCTCTTGGCCGTGCTGATGTCACTGTTTCTGAGAAATTCAGGCGCGTGCTCGAAGCGCTCCAGATCGAAGTCGATTATGGCCGCACATTAGAGCGTTATCGAGAGAATGAAGACGGCAGAGCTTTCGACTACCTGAGGATAGGCAACGTCGCTCTCTATCGTCGATCGCTTGATGCAGGCGAGTCCTGGATGTGGGTAGACGGCGCTTGGCAGTCGCTTTCTGGTGACCTGGCCCAGCCACTTGAACGCGCTTCCCGTGTTGCGGAACAGAGCGTTGCTCCTCAGTTGATCGTCGTTCCGATGCCCAGTCCAGAAACGACCCGCTTAAAAGGGGGTAAATAATGAGATTTATTACGACCCTCATCTTTGCTTGCATGGCCCAGATTGCGCTTGCCAATACACTTATCGAAAGTGCAGAGCAGTTCAGTAAATACGAGCGGAATTTCGACTCAGCTCGCCTGGCAGCCTTCAAGCAGGATCTAAGTGCTCAGGAACAAGCCCTTGAGCAAGCCCGTGCCTCGCTGGCTGCTGAAGAGAAGCGAGCAGAAGAGCTGCGTGAGCAATTCTCTGATAATGAAGAAATTCTGACGGAGAAAACCGAAGCTCTGCGTATTCGCACCGGCAGTCTTGGTGAAATGTTTGGTGTGGTACGTCAGGTTGCCGGTGACTTGAGAACGATCACCTCAAGCAGTATTACCCGCATCGACGGAACCGACACGCCCGCTGATCTTGATGCATTGGCAGAGTCAAAAGCCTTGCCTGATCTTGGCAAAATTAAGGCACTCTGGCAGACCTTGCGTCAGGAAGCTTCTCTGAGCAGCGAAGTTGCGCAAATCTCAGCGCCCGTCGTTCAAGCGGATGGATCTACAGCAGACGAGCAATCGGTGCGCATAGGTGCGTTTACAGTCGTTGGAACCAGTAATGGCGGCCAATACCTGATTGCAGATGAGCAACTGGGCGCCTTGCGACCACCATATCGCCAGCCCGGTGAGGCATCTATGCTGAGTGGTTGGTTGGGCGGCAGTGGCGTCGCGTTTGTTGGTATTGACCCTTCCCGTGGTGCCCTCCTGAATATCGAGGCAGCCACTCCCTCTATTGTTGAACGAATCCAACAGGGAGGCACGATTGGCTACATCATTATCGCTCTCGGCGTTATTGGCCTGCTGATTGCTCTATGGCGCCTGTTTGCACTCCTGCAGATCAGCGCGGGCATGCGCCGTCAGCTCAGCGACAAGCTGGCCGCGAAGGATGATAACGCCCTGGGCCGCGTAATGATTGCATCTCTCGGTGACCGCACTGATGCCGAGCTGCTTGAAGCAAGGCTTGATGAGGCTGTTTTGCGTGAGCTACCCGCAATTGAGCGCGGTCAGTCGATCATTAAACTGCTGGCCGGTATTGCGCCCCTCATGGGGCTGCTTGGTACCGTTACTGGCATGATTGCGACCTTCCAGGCGATCACAGCGTTTGGCTCAGGCGATGCAAAACTGATGGCTGCAGGTATCTCGCAAGCGCTGATCACGACGGTGCTGGGTCTGGTTGTTGCTGTTCCGTTACTGCTGCTTCATAGCTGGGTAGCTTCACGTAGCCGCGAACTGGTGCATATCCTTGATGAGCAGTCAGCAGGCATTATTGCTGAAGCGCAGGAGTCGTCGCGCAAATGATCTGGCTAACGGATTTTTTTGAGCGTGGCGGCCCCGTCCTATATGCGGTGCTACTGACAGCGGTATTTCTCTGGGCGTTGATCTGTCTGCGGCTGTGGTTCTTCTACATAGAGCGCAAGCGATTCTTCGAGAAAATCTCAGGGGACTGGCGCACACGTTCGGACCGCACAAGTCGGAATGCGCGTTATATCCGGAAGGCCTGGATTGGCCGGTTTTATCTTGAAGCCACCCGTACTATGCCATTGCTGGCCACCCTGATCGCGATCTGCCCGTTGCTTGGTCTGTTGGGAACTGTTACCGGCATGATTCAGGTGTTTGATGTTCTTTCCGCTACGGGCACTGGTAACGCACGGGCGATGGCCTCGGGCATAGCTCAGGCGACTCTGCCAACCATGGCTGGATTGGTCGTTGCGTTATCTGGTTTGTATTTTCGTAGTCGTTTTCAGCGATTAGCTGAGCGAAGCCAGCAAGAACTGGCAGATCGACTGCCGTTAAGTGAGGAGTTGGCCTGATGGCTCGCAGACACGTTGCCTCAGAAGGGCAGGAAGGTGATATCGACATCACTCCGATGTTGGATATCGTTTTTATCATGCTGATCTTTTTCATCGTGACCACCTCTTTCGTGAAAGAAAGCGGCGTTACGGTGAGCCGTCCGACTGCCAGTACCGCTGAAAGCAAACAGGGCAGTAACATCCTGATTGCGATTCGTGCGAACGGTGAAATCTGGATCGATAAACGCTCCGTCGATCTCCGCGCCGTGCGCGCCAATACGGAGCGCCTCAAAGCAGAGAGCCCTGAAGGCGCTGTTGTTATACAGGCTGATGAGTTCGCGCCGACAGGCATACTCGTAAAAGTAATGGACCAGGTGCGCCTCGCTGGCGTTACGGATATCTCGGTAGCAGCTACAGAATGATGTCGATTAAACCTCTGATCGCTGCTGTCGGCGGCGTATCTGTCGCGGTACTCCTGTTTCTGGGGATGGCCGTCATGGTCGCACCGCCAGATGATTTTTCGCTGAATCGTGAAGAGCCTGTTCTGGTCGATTTCTCAAGTCGACGTCAGGATTCGGCCTCCGAAACGCGCTCGCGTAAAAAGCCGCCACCACCGCCTGAAGCGCCGGTGACTCCGCAGTCGAATACTCAGGACCAGACACCTGCGCCTGTGACAGCACCGCCATTGAGCCTGAGTCCGCTCAGTCCTGATCTGAGTGTTGGCGATCTCGTGTCGTCATCAGGCTTGCTGGATGGCGTGTCGGTTGCCGACGCAGAGGTCGCGCCCCTGGTTCGCCCGCCTGCAGTTTATCCGGCCAGAGCTAAAATGAGGAATATTGAAGGCAGCGTGACAGCGAGACTAACGATTAGGCCGGACGGTACAGTGAGTGATGTAGAAATCATTCAGGCGGAACCTGAGGGTGTTTTTGAACGGGAAGCTATGAGAGCCATGTATCGTTATCGTTTCTCGCCCAAAATGGTTAACGGAGAAGCGGTGACACAAACTGCGACCCAGACGTTGGAGTTTTCACTGCAATGAGCCGCTTTGTTTGTATTCTGTTTGCCGTGTGCCTGTTCTGTTTGGGGCTGACTGTTCAGGCTTCGACTTTGTCTGAAAGGCAGTATCGTTTGCTTGAGAAGGCCCAGGAGTTGGTTGCAGAAGAGTCCTATCAGGAGGCGTTGGCAGAAACCCAGGATGCTGTCGATGATTGGGATTCGGGGCTGGGGTTAGTGCTGATTCTTCAGCTTCGTGGCCAGGTTTATCAGCTCCTTGATCAGACCGGAGATACACTTAAATCTTATGAGCGAGCGTTATCCTTAGAGGTGCTGGAGGGCACCAGACGGTCTGCACTCGCAGCTGCAATTGCCCAGTTGTACCTGATCGACAGTCAGCCAGAGAAAGCTCGAGAGGTACTGGTGCCAGCGCTTGAAGCTCCAGCCGGTGAAGGTTTGAATCACGCTGCGCAGGCGTATGTCATCGTTGCTATCTCCTATCAGACACAGGAACGCTGGAGGGATTCTCTGCCCTGGCTGGTTCAGGCCGAATCGTACGCGACATCTATTCCTGAGAACTGGCTGGCAATGCGGGCTGCGGCTGAATTCCAGATTAGTGATTTCGCGGCAGCAGAAGTTACCATGAAGCGGCTCGTCGAGCGGGCGCCTGACAAGAAGAATTACTGGGTTCAGCTGGCAGCAGCGCAGCAGTTTCAGGAAAAACAGGCTCAGCAGTTGGCGACTCTTGAGATCGCCCATCAGCGAGGTCTGATTGCAGGGAGTAGTGAAGAGCTGCTGATGATTCAGCTGCAGGGTGCGCAGGACATGCCGGCACGGGCTGCACGAAATCTGGAACAACGGATTTCAGAATTGAGTTCAGTGGAGGGCAGCTCTGAAGAAGACTTGGACGATGAACGTCGTCTGTTGAGTGCTTACCAGAGGCAAGCCCGGGACCTTGCTCTAGCAGCTGAAACTATGGTTTCAAACGATTCGTCATCTGTTAATGAGGCCATTCAATTGGCAATGATGGATGGCAATTGCGATCTGGTTCAGGAATTGTCCAGGTCGCATGTCCGGAAGCTTGAAGGCTTAACGATGATCTCTGTAGCTCAGTGCTCTCTGAATGATAGCGACACCGCGAGTGCAAGGGAGTGGTTTCAGCGAGCCAGCGAAAAGTCCGACAGTGCGGTTATTGCCTCTCAATGGCTGACATATTTGTCGGATCTGCAAAAGGCGGGATTAAGGTAGGTTGCTACCTTAATCACAGCACCTATTCGCAGAAAACTATTCAAATATAGCCCAGACAGGGGCGTGATCCGATGGTTTCTCTGTGCCCCGTATGTCGTAAGACACACCCGCATCTATGCAGCGCTCATAGAGAGACGGTGTTACCAGGATATGATCAATTCTCAGGCCGCGCTTTGGCTCGTCATCGAACCCCTTTGAACGATAATCAAACCAGCTGAAGGTGCTGTTGTCAGTCGGATGGATCTTGCGATGCGCGTCCCGAACACCCCAGCTAAGCAATGTCTCGTACCACTCCCGCTCTTCAGGCTGAAAACTGCACTTACCGGACTTTAGCCAACGCTTACGATTAGGTTCGCCAATACCGATATCGGTGTCTTCAGGTGAGATATTCATGTCACCCATGATCAGGACGTTATCGCTGGTCGTGAAGTTTTCATTCAGGTAGCGCATCAGATCTGCATAGAACTTACGCTTTGCCGGAAATTTTGTTTCGTGATGGATGCTCTCGCCCTGCGGGAAGTAGCCATTAATCACATGCCAGAGTTCACCGTCGATGCGGTATGTCGCATGAATCAATCGTTTCTGAGCTTCGTCGTCGTCCCATGGCCAACCTTTCTGAACGGACTCCGGAGCATTGAGGCTGAGAAGGGCAACGCCGTAATGACTCTTCTGGCCAAAAAATTCAACGTGATAGCCGATTTCATGAACAATACCGATTGGGAACTGCTCGTCGTGTACTTTCGTTTCCTGTAAGCCAATGATGTCGGGCGCTAACTGATCACGAATGGCTTCGAGCTGATGTGGGCGTGCGCGAACCCCGTTGATGTTAAAACTCACGACCTTAGGCATTGGTAGACTCCTTCTGTTGTGCGTCAGCGAGTGGGCGTCGGATATCGGGCTCGTTGAAAATTCCGAACGCGATCTTGCTGTCGATGTTCAGGTGATGGGCGTGAATGCGACTCATGGTGCCCTTCTGGCAATAGAGCAGGTATCGGTGTGTTTCATCGAACTCTGCGCGCCTTGACTCCAATTCGTAAAAAGGTATTTCAAGTACGCGGTTGTTCGTCAGCTCAAGTGGGTTGTCTGCTGATTCGGCCGGGTGGCGGATATCAACAATGACGTCGTTGAGTTTGGGGGTTTCAACAATAGGGACATCTTCTAGGCCACTTTCCGCCTCTGTGATTACCTCATCGATGCGTTGCGTGACAGAGCGGCTGAGCGCATCTTCGAGTACAGCCATGTCGAAATCCAGCTCTGTTTCTTCGACACGCTTGCGGTCGCCCATCGTCGTTGGATTGACCGAGATTACACCACAGTATTCCGGCATGTTAGCTGCGAAAGCTTCTGTACCGATACGTCGGGCGGTATTGATAATCTCCTGCTTATCCATGGCCGCCAGTGGGCGCAGTACCATGTGGTCAGTTACCCGGTCGATGACCGCAAGATTGGTGATGGTCTGAGACGCCACCTGAGCTACTGCTTCACCCGTGACGAGGGCAGGGAGGCGAAGGTCATCAGCAACGCGCGAAGCTGCACGGAACATCATTCGTTTCAGTACGACGCCCATCTGACTCGTTTCTATTTTGGTAAGAATCTCGGTCACAACCTCTTCGAAAGGCACTGTCACAAATTTAACCTTATGGGACTCGCCGTACGTGCTCCACAGATAGTGAGCGACTTGTTTGACGCCGATTTCGTGAGCGCTGCCGCCCAGGTTGAAGAAGCAGAAGTGAGTTTTTAGCCCGCGTCGGGTCATCAGGTAGCTGGCTACCGTTGAGTCGAAGCCGCCTGAGATCAGAGAAAGAACATCTCCCTGACTACCCAAAGGATACCCACCAAGGCCTTTGATCTGCTGGCGCACCACCTGAACCCGGTCATTGCGTATCTCAGCATTGACCACGACTTCTGGATTCTTAAGTGAGACCGAGGCAGCATCTGTCTCTTTTAATATGCCGCCACCCATGTAGATCTCAGCCTGATGCGACGTAAAATCGTGGTGCCCGGCACGCTTAATGCGTACACAGAAGCTTTTTCCAGCTACTCGCTCGCGGTATTCATCCCTGACTCTTTGGTAAGCGTCGTCGAGGGTAGTGAATTCGTATTCACCAATCTCAAGTGAAAAACCGATTCCTGGAGTATGGCTCAGGATGTCGATGGCTTTGCGCCTTGATACGTCATCTTCCTGGTTCATGACAATCAGCAGGCTATCCCACTTATTCTGAACATCCGCAGACAGCATGTGCTGACGAAACAAGACCTGCAGATTCTGACGAAGAATCTTGGTCATCTGTTTTCTGGCGGATTTGGATTTGATCGTGATTTCAGGGAATAGCTTTACAACAAACTTCATGACAGACCAAGGGTGGGTGCGAAACGCGGCATTATAGCGGAGCGCTGGGCAGAGTCATAATACGTCGGAGCAGGCCATAAGTATTCACACTGCAATGACAGTGACCACATTGCCATATCAACCCGGTGCGACTAGTGACTATTTCAGCCACTAAGGTTCACAAAGGAACAGGGTAACACTAGTTTCATTAGTGAAAGATAAATATGTCTCCAGCACTAAGTGAACTGAAGGAGTAGGAAATGGCGAAGCGTATTGCACTCGTTACTGGTGGTACAGGTGGCATCGGATCAGCCATCTGCAAGAAGCTTGTGGATGACGGCTATCAGGTGATTGCAGGGTATTACTCGGGCGGCAAGCATGAAAAGGCCCAGAAGTGGCAAGAGCAGATGGCGGCAGAGGGGTACGGTATACCAGTCGCTTTCGGCAATATTACCGAGTGGGAATCATGTGAGGCGTGCATTGAAGGGATTAAACGCGACTTCGGAACGATCGACATTCTGGTAAACAACGGCGGGATCACCCGTGATTCTACTTTGCGGAAAATGAATCAGGAGCAGTGGGTTGATGTTATCAATACCGACCTGACTTCTGTTTTCTATATGACGCGCATGGTAGTGAATGACATGCTCGCTAACGGCTATGGGCGAATCATTAACATCAGCTCAGTGAATGGCGAGAAAGGGCAATTCGGTCAGGCCAACTATTCTGCGGCTAAAGCAGGCATGCATGGTTTCACTAAAGCTGTTGCTCAGGAGGTCGCGAGCAAAGGGGTGACCGTTAATACTATCTCCCCTGGGTACATCGCCACGCCAATGATTATGGAAGTGCCTGAAGAAATCCGTGAGGGTATTCGTAAGAATATTCCGGTTGGTCGCTTCGGCAAACCAGAAGATATTGCTCGTGTGGTGAGTTTTCTTGCGCATGAAGATGCCAGCTTCATTACCGGGACGAATGTGTCTGCGAATGGTGGTCAGTACATGCACTGACCGGTCCTGTAAAACACTGAAGGGCGCCGGTCGCCCTTCAAGCTTATTGCCTGGTTAACCCATCTTTGCCGCGCTCACAGCTACAGCTCGGGCTTAAGTTTCTTGTGGCGGGCACTTGCGTGGCGTTCACGCATCTCGGTGTCGATATAGCGATCTGTCGTTGCCATGCTGGCATGACCTGCATCTTCACGTACGTGTTCTTTGGGTCGAAATTTCACATCTTCCGAAATTCCAGTGTGTCGCAACCAGTGAACTGTGGAGACCTTCAGCTCCTGCGCTTCCTCTTTCAATCCCTGTTCTGACATGCGCTCGTAGGCCAGGTCGAAACATTTCTGCACCAGATAACGCACTTGACGGGTACTGGTAACTGGGCCGCGTCCTCTGAGCTTGGGAAGTAATGGTGTCTGCTCGCCAACATAAGGTAATGGAGGTAGGGATAGGTGTGTCCGGTACCTGCGTAGGGCGGACATCATGTCATCCGATACGGTAACCATTCGCGCTTTATTTCCTTTGCCAACCACTCTCAGCCACCAGTTACCGTCCTGGTCTTGTTGAAAATCACCCATGACAGGTGCGGAGCGCTCGTCAGCGACGAGCTCGGAGATCCTGAGGTACATGCCGAACAGGCATTTCATAACAAAAAGAGTTCTCTCGTGTTCAGCTGGGTTGGTTTCAGCGAGCTGCTCAACCGTCTCTAATATGAAATCCCACTGCAAATTCGAGAGCCTTCTGACAGGCTCCTGATACGCATGGCGCTGCAGAAACTTGCTTTTCTGGCGAATCAAGCTGACGGGATTGAGCTTCAGGTAGTCTTCCTGAATCAGGAAGTTGAAGTACGTCGACAGAACTGCAAAGAGCGACTGAAGCGATTTCTGCGACAGGGCCATAGAGGGGATGTTACCAAGCTTGTCTGGTTTGCTAACGAACGGGCGCCACTTTGGATTGATGGTGCGTTCTCCGTTTTTCGAAAGAAATCGTGGGGCCTGAACAGATCCTGTCCAAGCCTTAGGCGGATTCTGGCAAAAGTGGACGTACGCCTCAAGGTCCTGCCGGGTGAGTTCACCGAGCGATTTTTTCTGAATCGTCCAGCACCATTGAAGCAGGCGCTCTGTCTCGCGCCGATAACTATTAAAGGTTGCTGTTGATCCGTTATACGCCTGCAAGAAGGTGATCGTGTGAACGAGATCATCAAAGGCATCCGATGGGCTGGCCCCGTAAGTAGACAGAGTTCTTCGCGCATACGACAAGGGGTTGCTGATCTCGTCGAGCTGGTCGATGAGTGGTGTCGGCGTCTGATGCTCAGGCTTCATATTGTCGTCATAAGGTTTGGTAGTGTGAAGATTTGTGGATTTAACTGTGCTCCAAATTATCGGAAGTAGCAAGGCCTGGATTGTACTGGCAGATCAGGCGCTCTTAGGGAGCATTGCGGTGCAGTTTCTTATACTTGATGTCAGCTCTGCTTTTGAGTTTGGTGGTAGAAAGTGACTTAGAAGAATGAGCTAACTAATTGAAAGATAAAACGTTAAGTCTGTAGTTCATTCGTTTGATGCGCACATGCTCAAAATCAGGGGGCGTTTTTATTTCGGTAAGCACGAGTGGCTGAATGCGTCTTGAGTGGTGGTTGGAATGAAGGATTGAGGGGGAATTTAGTCCAGGCATTGCTAAGACCAATCGATACGGATTCGTGGCCGAACCGTGCGCAAAAGACCGCTCCGTTGCTCGTAGTAATTATATTCCGATAATAACAATTATCGGAAATAGTATACTTGTAAGGGGCGCGGAAATAACATTCGCGCGAACTATGTAGTACGCGACGTGCCCAATTGAGGGCTTTCCGTAATCCATACTCCTGCTGAGCACAGAAAATCGTCGGCGTTTTAGTAACGGTTGTATTCGTATTTGATCTCAGCCCGCCCGGAAACCTGTTTGAGTACAGCGCCGAGTGGATCAAGCCTGTGCTTGTTGTTCGTCCTTGGGCAAGGTTGATCGATCCACGCTCCCTTTGAAGTTCGCATCCCCTAAAGAGACCTGTGGCGAGTGTTGTACTGAGTTACTGGCTGCTGCAATTTCAGTCTTCTGGATGGGGGCATGCGATGCTTCAATCTGCAGAGATGAGCGTGTTGGTGCAACTGAATTGCTGAGTATCGATTGGATGGTATCCACATCCGCCTCCTTGTTTCCATATCCTAGTTGGTTCTCAATACTATATCGGCTAAGCGATTAAAAAGTTAAACCCGGATAATCGTGTGTCACTCATTCCTGAGCATGGGAAAATCCGCCCTCATGAGTTACACTCCGCGCCCCAAAGACAGCACCGCTGTCACTCACGATTGTCTCAAAATCAGGTAGCCGATATTTATGTACGCAGTTGGTCAGCGATGGATCAGTGAAGCAGAAACAGATCTGGGATTGGGGCTTATTCAAAGTGTCGATTTCAGAATGGTCACCGTCTACTTCCCTGTCGCGGATGAATCGAGAACATACTCTATTCAGGGTGCGCCCCTCACCCGAATCCGGTTTGCACCGGGAGATGAAGTTCCACTTCAGGATGGTAGCTTGTTTACAGTTGCTGAAGTCACCGAAATAGACGATATTCTCTTTTACGGCAATGGCGACCGGGATATCCCTGAAACCATGCTAGCCGCTGCGATTCAGTTGAATGCGCCTTCCGATCGATTGTTTACCGGGCAGATAGATAATAACAATCTGTTCGAGCTGAGGCAGTCTGCTCTTTCCAGAATCGCGGAGTTACGTAGCCGCCCTTACTACGGTTTGCTGGGCGCGCGCACTAACCTGTTGCCACATCAGCTGCACATTGCAGAGCAGACTACTCAGGATGCGCTGCCTCGCGTTCTGCTTGCCGATGAAGTCGGGCTCGGTAAAACCATCGAAGCAGGTCTGATATTGCATCGTCTGATCCGACTGCATCGCGTGCAGCGGGTCCTTATTCTGGTGCCCGATCACCTTGTGCATCAGTGGCTTGTGGAGATGGTCCGCCGCTTCAACCTTCACTTCAATGTAGCGACTGAGGCCGACTTCATCGAGGGAAATGGTTTTTCCTCGGGGCAGATGTTCATATGCCCACTGTCGCTGGCGACTACTGATATTGGAGCAGCCGAAGCACTTTCCGAAGATTGGGATGTGGTTGTTGTCGACGAAGCTCATCATCTGTCATGGTCTGAGGATCATCAGGACGACGGCTATCGACTGGTGGAGCAGCTTTCACATATCGCCCCATCGGTTCTGCTGCTGACGGCAACTCCTGAACAGCTCGGCATTGAGGGTCATTATGCCCGTCTTCGCCTGCTGGACCCGGATCGTTATCCTTCTCTGGCGGCCTTCCTCGAACAGCAGGATAAGTATCGACCATACGCTGAGCTGGCTTCAGCGCTCGACTCTGGTGATGAACTGACAAGCGAGCAGCGAGCGCTGCTGGATAGCAGTATCGCTGACCATGAGAGAGAATCTGATGAGCGCGCTCTCAACGCACTTATTGATCGCTTCGGTCCGGGACGTGCACTTTACCGAAACACCCGCCACGGCGTTGCCGGATTCCCCTCGCGACTTCCTGATATCGTTCGCTTGCCGTTGCCGACAGATTTTGCCGACAGCCCAGATCAGTTGCATCCGCAGCAAGGCCTTTATGACTGGTGTTCCGTGGATAGTCGCGTTGAATGGTTGCTTAATGTGCTTGCTCAGAATAAGTCAGAGAAGTTCGTTCTGATAACGCATGATTCAGACACAGTACTCGATCTTGAAAAGTTTCTGTGGGAGAAACACGCCGTCCCTTGCTCAGTGTTCCATGAGCATATGGATATGGTTGAGCGCGATCGTGCCGCGGCTTACTTTGCGGATCAGGAACAAGGTGCAAGACTCCTTATATGCTCTGAGATTGGCAGTGAGGGGCGTAACTTCCAGTTCGCATCTCAGTTGATCCTGTTCGATTTGCCATTTAACTGTGATCTGATTGAACAGCGCATTGGTCGCTTAGACCGCATTGGTCAGAAAAAAGACATCAATATTCACATCCCAGTGTTCGAAGGGCACGCCACTGAACGCTGGGCCTCGCTGCTGAATCAGGCATTCGACTGCTTCAGTCACCCTAACCCTAGCGCCCAGCCTCTTCTGGAGAAATATGAAGGCCAGGTTAAGGCGGTGGTGCTTGCTGATGAATCGGCCGACTCTCTGGCAGAGACAATTTCTGCAGAACGTAAGGCTCTCGAAGCACAGTACGAACAGGGCCGCGACAGGCTGCTCGAAATTCACTCCTGCCCGCCCGGGCGTGCACGCCAGCAAGCGCAGGCTATGGCAATTCAGCACATTGAAGATGAAGCTGAACTGAACGACTTCATCGAATTGTTCGCCGACGCGTTTGGCTTAGAGGTTGCAGATCTTGGCGGTGAGTGTATTTCTATCACGCCGGGCGATCATATGCTGGTGCCAGACCTGCCGCACTTGCCTGAAGATGGGTTTATGGCGACGACTCAGCGTGACGTCGCCCTGAGCCGGGATGATGTTCAGTTCCTGAGCTGGGAGCATCCATTCGTTGATCAGGCGCTTGAGCTTCTTACAACCAGTCCTGTCGGCAATGCCGCTGTTGGTTATATCGAAAATCACGACTTCACAACCGGTGATTGCTTTATTCAGTTGCAGTTTGCTGCGATCTGTCCCGCTGCTCGCGCTCTGCAGATCGAACGATTCCTGCCACCGGACGCTATGCATCTGACTATGACGCCGACCGGTGACCTGAAGGTTAACGAGCCTGACCTTGGGCAGTTTGTTTTGCCTCTGAAGCGTGGCACGGCCCGTGGCTTAGTAGAACAGAAAGAAGCCCAGGTAAGACCTCTGATCAGCAAGCTGGAGAAAATGGGCATGGGCCAGCTTGGTAAGATGGTAGATCGGGCGTCAGCAAAGGCAGCTGAAGCGTATGAGATCAGAATTGATCGGCTAGAAGCATTGGCAAAAGGAAGCGGTTCAGTGTCACGTTCCGAAGTTGCGTCGATTGAATCAGAGCGTGACGCCGTTCTTGAGGCAATTAAGGGCTCTCAGTTAGTACTCGATAGTGTGCGGCTGGTGTTCTGCGGCTGAGCGGAAACTGTCCGCCTGTCAGCACTTTAGCCCCCTTGAAGGGGTCCTGTGGAAGAACCGACAAATTTGACAAGTTTGCATAAACGACCAATTTATCATCAATTCTGAGGCCCATCGTCACGCCAAAAATGCTGTTTCACATGATCCTCCAATATCCTTGCCATCGCGTCTACATCAATTTTCCCGCTGCTTTTCTTGAAGTTATACCGACCTGTAAATAACGTATGTGTCCAGGCAATCGGTGAAATCCGGATAAATTCATCGATGACCGCTTGAGGCGCGCCGTTGGCCAGCATCCTTTGGTACACGGCATTCAAGATCATGCTGTTGTAGGCCACGATACAGTTGGCGATTAACCTGGCAGCATGGGCACTGACCCGGTTTTCGACGATTCTTTTGCCTTGAAAGATGCCGTTATAAGTCTTCCGGATATTGCTCTGAAGCTGATGGTAGGCCTCTGTGCGATTACGGGCGCTTCGGATTGCTTTCCTGAGCTCCATATCGTCAATCAGATTGAGAACATGGATACTCTTGAAGATGGTATTATATTCAAACAGCGCGGCTTTGAGCCTGGCATAACGGGCATGTGAGTTGAGCTTACGGATGATATTGCTCTGGGTGTTCTCCTGCATGATGAGTGAAAGTAATACCCGCATGACACCTCGACGTTGTGAGCGGATACGATCAACATTGATCACGCCCTTGGGTTTGAGGATTCCGGTGTCATAGTCTAACGGTTCAGCGGTATAGATATCGTCAGCAGCGTCTCGCACATTTTTGATGCTGGGGACATAATCCACGTCGATGGAATCCAGCGTGACTAAATTCAGCTTGTTCAATGAATGGTTATCACCGGTCACCATGTGGATATCAATATCGGTTTTGTTGTTGTAGATCATATCGTACAGCGAATGTCCTTCGTACTCGTTCAGGCCGATATTTTTCGCATTAACTGCCACATAGTTGGCGAGCAGCGTGTAGAGTGAGATACCACGGCCTTTGCCAAGGTGCTTCCTGGAGTAACGGGATTGAATTGTACTGTCTGTGGTCGCAAATTTTTGTCCATCCGCATCCGCTAGTACTTTCTCATCCATCAAATTCCACTGATTAAATATGGGAAGCGAATGAATGTGGTTACTGACAATTTCATTGGCGGCGCATAGCGTATCCACCCGCACGAAATCCTCCCGCATTGCACGTAACTGGCTGATTTCCAGGTCAGACATATCAGCCATTTTCAATGTACCGAACCCAAACGCCTCTGGTAACAAGCAGGCGTTGATCGCCAGAGGCAGCGGTTTTTTCCGCTTGGTGTAGCGATCTTTCATGTGGGTAAATGCGCTCCACATTCCAATCCGATCGCCGATGAACATGACAATACTGGCAATGTCCACCTTGGGCAGGTTTTTAAAGAACGCATCATCCAGCTTTTCAACACTGTCATAGAGCAAACTCCAGTGTTGTTGTCCGGTCTTGGTTTCTCGAACACTGAATCCATGATTATTATTCTCACGGATATTGTGAGTCGTTCGCTCCCAGGCGTTGTTCAGCTCCTGAAGCGCCTCCTCAAGTCGCTGATCACAGTAGATGGGTATCTTGGGATAACCAAACTCCGCCGCGATCTTCTCAACATCGTCTACCAGTGCGTCGTCCACCAGATCGGTATCGATATCACAGTAAGAGACACTGTCATTGCAATAGAGACGGCCACGGTCAATCTCATGATAAATTTTCTGGTAAACAAAGAACTCGAACAGGTACGGATCGATGTGCGTGTCATTCGGTTCCCGCTTCAAATATTGATTCATGTTTTTGGGGATGGTAAACCCCAGGTCATCACAAATTTTTAAATCCGATGGACTTTCCCCGCTGGCATAATGCGCTTTCAGTAGATTGATCAATTCGCCGATGTAGCTGTTTTCCTTGTAGTACTCCAGCTTGACTGTTGTAAATATCGGGCGAAGATACAGTGCAAATATGCGAGAAGATTTTCCATAGTACTCCCACAAGGCGGCTTTCTTATCGAAAGATTTGCCTTCCAGAAACTCTGCCATGGCTGAAAACTGCTCTTTGGGCAACATGCTGTAGGCTGCTTCATTCAGTTCATCCTGACTCATGTTGGGGTTTCGATTTGGGAACCACTTCAAAAACTTGGCCAGCTTGGGAAAGTCGGTCACCACCTTGGAGCTGTGCTCCATATGAGCCATTGAGGCGTAGGTCTTGCCGGCGTCCATAATGGCGCGGGTGTGATAGCAAAAACTAACGATCAGATTATCCATAATCTGTTGGTAGCGGTGGTAAACAAAGCACAAAGCATAGAGCCATTTTTGCGGTTTGCTCAGCCGACGTAAGCGGGATGCGGCATACTGTTCGGCAACATCGGCATAGTAGCGAACGGCATTCTTTGACAACCCCAGAGACGGAATAAAACCGTTCGCAAACTCGTACAACTCCTCAATCCGCAGGGCTTTGTCCACTTCCGATTTGACCGCCGTATACTGAAAGTCTTTTTGATCCGCGCGAATGATGTTGAGCGCCGTGATACCATCATCTCGCCGCACCAGCGTCATAAGCTGGCCACTGATTGATGACGGTATGGAAGAGATGGCGTTATTTAACCGCTGTTCCTCGGCGGCAAAGGCGCGGCTGAACATGTCCTGGAACGTTCGATAGGACGGAATGATTAAATTCTGGTGATCGAAAAACGCGAGCAACTGCCGGAAAGCACTGTGCCCTTTGGGGTAATAGCGTAATAACAGACCGATGTGGGATTCTATTTCAGCTCTAAATTGAGGCGACCAGCTTCGGTAGTCGAAAAGTGACAGTATCGCCTGGCGTTGCTTACGCGAATATTCACGAGAGAGGTTTCCGGTGAACTGTGCCGCATCTGCACCGTTGTAATAGGTTGCAACGATATATTCAACATCGGCACTGACCTCATCGAGCGAATAGTTAAAAAACTGCTGCTTGGCCTTGAAATAACCCAATTGCAGGATGAAGTGGATACGGGTCTGGGTATTGCGAAACTGCTCAAGCGCGGCGCGTTCTGTCGGACTTAATGAAAAATACAGGCTTTGTTCATGGGTATTGAATTCTGGGCGAGCATATAACTCTTCGACTTCCGTGCTGGATAACAGCTGAATACGTTCGATATTTTCCATAGCGAGTGCCGATTCAATGCGGCCCGATCGTCAGCCACATTTAAATCACCTCGCGCCCATCCAGGTGATTCACTGGCACCATCCGCTTGTGCAGGACACCAAACACCACCAACTGCTGCGCATGAACCACGTAATAAATGACATGACTGATGTGGGGGAAGCTCAACACGTCCTCCCCTACATCCGGCCTGGGCTTTCCCAGGGACGGGGTTTCAGCCAGCAGGTGAAGGGTTTGTCGGAGTTCGAACAGGTATTTCTTCGACTGCGCTTCTCCCCATCGGTCTAGGGTAAAACGACGAATGTCGATAAGATCGGATTGAGCATCCGGGGTTAAGCGGTAATTTGACATGGCGTATTGGCGGGACTAATGATCCTTGGGAACATCGACAATGCCATCGGCGATCCCCTGTGCCAGCATTTCCATGAGTTTGGCAAAACGATAAAAGCCATCGTATTGCTGACAGATGTAATCCATTTGGATGTGAGAGGTGCTATCCATCACCCGTTTGAACACATCCATGTAGTCGTAGCAGGTTTGCAATAATTGCTCATCCCCGGCTTCGGTAAGAGGAAACCGGAGGGCGTGGTCATGGATGATCTTTACCATCTGAAGTTGTTCTGCATTCAGCTCGACAGCAGACATTTTTCTTCCCCCAGAAATTTTATCGTCTAGTCGTGGTGACCTGATTCCAAATCATTAAAAAATGCTTCACCATCAACGGTGTTACCTGCTTTGATATCAGCTTTGGTCTGAGTGGCCCTCGACTGCAACAATCTCAGCTTGAGCGCTTTAATGCTCTCGTACTCATCCATTGAGATAACCACAGCAACCGGTTTTCCGTTTTTATTGATCTGGATTGGCGCACGTTGCGCTTTTAGCAGCAGGTCACCAAACTGGGTTTTGGCTTCATTGGCAGAAAGTGTGTCCATGGTCTGGTACCTCACCAAATATCGTTCGATTCGTCCATAATATTCGAAACGAGCGATCTACGTCAATGCCTTGCCTCGCCTGTCTACACGGACATAGCCTCGAGCAGTTTCCCTGGAACTGGCCAGAAACTGCGCCATGAGCCCGACCTCAGTGAAAAATCGCCGAACAAGGTGGAATGGGATATCCAGGGTAGACGTGTGACTTCCAATGATCAGAAAACCAATGTTACCGCTTCGGATTCTGACTAGGTGGTCAGATTTTGCAGTATGCCGCACTGCTCCACCGTGCGGTCGCTTGAGCAACTGCGGCGCAACGCTTTGAGTTGCCTACGCAATTGCGTCAGCTCGGCAATGCGGTCTTCCACTTGTTGAATATGGGCGTCCATCATCCGATTCACCTTATCACATTGCGCGCCAGGCGAGCGTTTGAGCGCCAATAGTTGACGGATTTCCTTCAAGCTGAGATCCAGACTGCGGCAGTGTTTAATGAACAGCAACAGGTCGACGGCCGCTTTGTCATACAAGCGAAAATTTCCCTCGGTGCGTTGGGTTGAGGGCAGCAGATTTTCTTTTTCATAATAACGGATCGTCTGTATTGAGCAGCCGGTAACGCTCGCCAATTCTCCTATTTTCATAACCACCAATTTCACTCTTGATTCTATAGTGACTATAGAATTTAAACTGCATAACCAGCAAAAAACAAGAGCGTTTTAATATGACTGAGCAATGCTGTGCTAGCTGTAACAGCGATGCACGAGACAACACACCACAGATTTCCGATGGCACAAGCGTCGTCCAAGGCGGCTATGTTAGCGAGTATCATGTCTCCAGGATGGACTGCCCTTCGGAGGAAGGCGTGATCCGCATGGCATTGGATAGTGTGGAACCCAAAGTAACGCTGGAATTTGATACCCCCAATCGCATAGTGCGTATCTTTCATGGGGATAATGCCGATGTGATTGAGGAACGGATGCACTCTGTTGGTTTGGGCGCTACGCTTGAAATCACATCACCCGTAGACAGTGATGCCATCGCCCAAGCACATGAAGATGCACAACAGGAGGCACAAAAAGAATCGGGTATTCTGAAATGGCTACTCGCCATCAACGGCATCATGTTTGTCATTGAAATCACCATCGGCTGGTGGGCGCAATCCACTGGCTTGATCGCCGATTCCCTGGACATGTTCGCTGATGCCGCCGTTTATGGCGTGGCGCTCTATGCCGTTGGGCGCAGCACTCGGTTGAAACTGCGCTCGGCACATTTTTCTGGCTGGTTGCAACTGATGTTGGCGTTTGGCGCTTTGAGTGAAGTTGTGCGGCGGTTTATGTTTGGCAGCGAGCCAGCGTCCGTCCTGATGATGAGTATGGGCCTGGCTGCTTTGGCGGCCAATGTGTTGTGCCTTGTGCTGATCGCCAAAAGCAGGAATCGTGGAGCGCATATGAAAGCCAGCTGGATATTCTCCGCCAACGACGTGATTGCCAATCTGGGGGTTATCCTGGCTGGTGGCCTGGTCGCCTGGACCGGTTCCCGCTATCCGGATCTGGTGATTGGTCTCATTATTGGCGTCGTTGTCCTAAACGGTGCACGACGTATTTTGCAGCTGAAATCCTGACCGGAAACGGTTTTGGTGAACTTTTCTATAATATGATAGTCTATGGCAGCTAGTGTTTTGAACCTGACAACATAAGGGCTCCACATTTCACATGAACATCCGCCATCATTTAACTTGTCTACTGGCTCTACTGATTGCCCTGCAATCCGTGGCTGCCATGGCGGACGTTCACCAGCTTCATCAATTCGGGACGGAGCACTTGGAATTCGACCATTCGCACCAATCCAGTGCCACTGATACCCAAAACGACAATCTGCTCGCCAAGCAGACACCCGATCAGCCCGGACAGTCTGTATATGACTGCCACCATTGCTGCCATTGTCATGGCCACGGCTCTGTCGTTCTGACCGGAGCCGCTTCACACTTGGCCAATTTATTCTCAGAAAACGGACAAGCCGACTATCAGGCCAACCTCACCTCTGGTATTCCCCCCGCTCTGTTTCGCCCTCCAATCGCCTGATCGCGCCTCAAAAGCACGTCATCAGTCGCTGTAGACTTGGGTTACAGCGAACAATTGGTATTTATTTTAGGGTGAAACATCATGAAACAGATCGCTATTGGGCTCGCGCTGAGCCGAGCGCTTGTCAATTCCGCTCAGGCCGAAAACAGCTTGCCTGAAATTGAAGTCGTCAATACCGACAACCAACGCTGGCATTTCCGCCAGGTGACCGTGAACCATACCGCCGCGGAGCTGACCGTCTTCGGACGGATGGATGCTCACCTGCGCTACGGCCTTCCCCGAGGCCATGTAGACATCGCAGCCTGGTCTGCTGATAACGAATTGATTGCGGAAACAACCACTGATTACTCACCGCGCCTTCTCACCAGACGCGCATCACGCAAGGGCGGCGTGCGTTTTTCTGCAAAGCTCCCCGCCTTGCCTGGTGATACCGTAATAAAGGTCGCCTTTCACCGGGATGAACCCCAACAACGGCAAAATCCGGTGCACGACCAAACCGTCGCACGCTGAATTTCAGGAGCATCAATATGAGACGATTTGACTGGCCCAGACGGGCCTTGCTGGGCGCGTTCTTGTTTTTTCCGGCCATGCTTGCTTACGCAGAGACATCGAGTTGGAGCGCCTGGCTCGCCTCCCAGATACAACAACACCCCGAGGTGCTTGCCGCCCGCGAGCAATTGCTGGGCTCCAACGCCAGCGCCGATGCGCTGGAGCAGCCGCTTTACAACCCGGAGCTGTCCACCGATTTGGAGCGTAATGGAGAGGAAGACAACTACCGGGTCGGCGTTCAGCAGACCATCGACTGGTGGGACAGACGGGGTGCAAGACGGCAGCAGGCGGGCTTTATGCGAAGCGCCGCCGAAGCGCTGTACCAGCAACAAGTGTTGGACAAAACCGCCGAGGCGCTTGCCGCACTGGTGGAGTGGCATGCCGCCAACCGCGCCGCCGCCATTGCCCAAGCGCAACAGCAGCAACTTAACGCCTTGCTCGAACAGGTGGATAAGCGCCAGCAGGCAGGTGATCTGGGCAGCATCGATGCCGAACTCACCTTTCTGTCCCTGTCACAGCAGCTGGCTCAGGTTGCCGAGGCCGAAGCCGCGATACAGAAAGCCGAAATCCGGGTTCGCGAGCTGCTGCCCGCATGGGCGCCCACGCGAGGCGGCATTCCTGATGATTTCTGGCCCTCCCAGCCAGACTTGACCTCGGATCAGGAGTTACTGCAACACCCGGCCGTAGCCAGCGCCCACGCCCGCTGGCAGTCGCTGAAGGAGGAAGCTGAAGTGACACGGCGTACCGCCAAGGCGGAGCCCACCTTTGGCGTCAATTCCGGTCGTGATAGTGGAGAGAGCGTTGTCGGGCTGACCTTCTCCATCCCGTTGAATGTCCGCAACAACTTCAGCGCAGAAACTCGCGCCGCTGAACGCATAGCGCTGGAGGCCGAGGCTCGTTTTCAGGCTATCTACCGCAAGCAGCGCTTTGACTGGCAGGCTGCACAGGCCACCTGGCAGCGCTTTGAACAGCAATATCGCCGCTGGCAAGAGGTTGTTCAGGGTCGGGTCGAGAACAGCGCCGAACTGCTGAAACGGCAATGGCGCACGGGTGATCTGTCCACCACTAATTATCTGCTGGCCTTGAATCAACGCACCGAAAGCCTGCTGGCAGGCATTGAGCTGGAAAAGCAGACACGGCTTGCGCTCACCGAAGCACTTCAGCAATCGGGCCACCTGAACAACGCAACAAAGTCATCGACAGCGTCAACGAATTAAACAGGAATGATAAACATGAATAAAACACTGGTAGCCATTTTGGTGGCTGGTCTTGCGACCGCAACCGCCAGCCACGCCAAAGAATCTGAGTCTGAGCATGCACGTGAGCATGGGCAGGAAAAAGCGATAACGGCGGCACCCCATAGCGAACAGGATAATCATGACGATCATCGTGAGGAAAACCATGAAGAGCATGATGACCATAAGCCTGACACCGAGCACGGCCACGCGGAACACGGCGAGGACGTCAATAGTGATCACAAGGATGCGCACGATGATCATGGCGACGAAAATCATGATGAACACAGCGCCCACGACGAGCACAACTCCGGCTCAGAACACGGACATGAAGAGCATAGCGAGGGCGGTGACCACGGTGATCATGGTGGGAATGGAGGTCACCAAGAAGCTGCTTCTGCGTCACTGAACCCGGCGCAAATGACCCTGGCCGATATTCAGATCAACCCACTGACTCCCAGAAAGGTCGATTATCAGCTTTACGCACCGGGGGAGATCCTTTCCAACGGCTACACCAGTTACCGGGTATCGCCCCGGGTGCCCTCCGTGGTGCTGCGCCGCCATGTCGCCCTGGGCGATCACGTCGAACAGAGTCAGCCGCTGGTTACTCTGTTCAGTGAAACCGTGGCGCAAGCACAAGCCAATTACCGCACGGCTTGGCCTGAATGGCAGAGAGTACAGGAACTTGGGCGCAAAACCGTGGGTGAGCAGCGTTACTTCACGGCCAAAACCAACCTAGAAGCGGCACGGGCGACGCTGCTGGCCTACGGCCTTTCCGCCTCGGACTTGCAAGCGTTGGTCGCTTCTCAGCAATCTGTTGCATTAGGGGAGTATACCCTGCATGCCGAGATTGACGGCGCGGTGCTTAGAGATGATTTCGAGCAGGGGCAGCGCATCGAGGCGGGCGCGCCCTTGATTGCGTTGGCCGATGAAAAGCAACTCTGGGTGGAGGCCCACCTGCCCGCCGATCTCTCCCTGACGCTGGGCGCGGGAACGCGGGCGGAAGTGGTGGCTGGGGATGTCCGTGTAAACGCCAAGGTCACTCAGGAGGCGCACACCATTGATCCCATCTCCCGTACCCGTACCGTGCGCCTGTTGGTCAATAACCCGGAACACCGCCTGCACCCTGGCCAGTTCGCCGAGGTGTATTTCCGATTCCAGACTAAAAGGCCCGTGCTAGCGGTACCCGAAACCGCACTGATGCGCGGCGCAGACGGAGATTGGACGGTGTTCGTGGAAGACCATCCTGGCGAATTCCAGCCAGTGGAGGTGGAGCTGGGTCGAGCGCTCGGGCCGCTACGTGAAATTAGCGGTGTCGGTCCGGGGGCTCGCATCGTCACTCAGGGCGCTTTCTTTGTTGCCTCTCAGATCGCCAAGGGCGGCTTTGACCCCCATAACCACTAAGCAGTAGGAGACCCCATGTTTAACCGAATTATCGATTGGGCGGTCATCAACCGATTGCTGGTGGTGATAGCCCTGATCTCACTAACGGTCAGTGCCGTTTTTATTATTCCCAAACTGAATCTGGATGCTTTTCCGGATGTCACCAACGTGCAGGTGTCGGTCAATACCGAAGCACCGGGGCTGGCTGCCGAAGAGGTGGAACAGCTTATTACCTATCCCATCGAAGCCGTGATGTACGCCTTACCGGATGTGGAAGAGGTGCGCTCAATTTCCAAAACCGGCCTGTCCGGCGTTACCGTAGTCTTTAAAGAAGGCACCGATATTTATTTTGCCCGGCAACTGGTATTTGAACGGCTTCAGGCTGCCAAGGAGCTGATCCCCGATGGCGTCGGCACACCGGAAATGGGCCCGAATACTTCCGGCCTGGGTCAGGTCTATCAGTATCTGCTGGTGGCAGAACCCGATGCCGGTTTCGACGCCATGGCTTTGCGTAGCTTGAACGACTGGGTGGTGAAGCTGCTATTGATCCCGGCCGAGGGCGTGACCGATGTGCTCTCCTTTGGCGGTGAGGTGCGTCAGTACCAGGTTAACCTAAACCCGTCCCGACTGTTGGCCTACGAGCTGACCCAGGACGACGTCATGATGGCACTGGAGCGCAACAACACCAACGTCGGCGGTTGGTATATGAACCGGGGCCAGGAGCAACTGGTGATCCGGGGTACGGGTTGGCTGGATCATGGTGAGAAGGGCTTGGAACAGATCCGTCAGGTGCCACTGAAAACCGTGGACGGTACTACGATCACCGTGTCCGACGTGGCGCAAGTGGCCCTGGGCAGTGAGATCCGTCAGGGAGCGGTGACCATGACGCGCAAGAACGCCGACGACAAGGTGGAGAATCTCGGCGAGGTGGTGTCCGGCATCGTGCTCAAGCGCATGGGGGCCAACACCAAGGCCACCATTGATGGAGTCAATGCACGCATTGAGCGTATTAACCAGGCATTACCGGAAGGTGTTCGCTTCGAGGCATTTTACGATCAGGCGGATTTGATCACCCAGGCCGTACAGACCGTGGTCAATGCCCTGCTGCTGGCGTTTATTTTCATCGTCGTGATCCTTGCGCTATTCCTGATGAACCTGCGCGCCACCTTTCTGGTGTTGATGTCCATCCCGATATCTATTGGAATCGCTTTAATGGTGATGGCTTGGTTCGGATTGTCGGCCAATCTGATGTCGCTGGGGGGGATTGCGGTCGCCATTGGCATGTTGGTGGATGGCTCCGTAGTAATGGTGGAGAACATATTTAAACATCTGACGCACCCGGATGCTGAACATGATACCCAGAGACAATCGCGGGTGGATTCCGATGACGTGGACCCTGTTGATGCGGCCCACGACCGTCATGGTATTGCCTTGCGCCTGCAGGAAGCCGGTAAGGAAGTCGCTCGCCCCATCTTTTTTGCCACGGCCATTATTCTGGTTGTCTTCATGCCACTGTTCAGCTTTGAAGGTGTCGAAGCCAAACTGTTTCAACCCATGGCCATCAGTATCATGCTCGCCATGCTCTCGGCGGTGTTGGTGGCCCTGATCATCGTGCCTGCACTAGCAACCTATCTCTTTCGCAGGGGGGTTCGCCAACGCGAGAGCTTTGTATTGAAGCCGCTCGATCTGCTCTATCGTAAAGGTTTAGCCTGGGCGATGGGACACAGCAAAGTGGTGGTGGGTGTCGCTGCCATTATGGTGGTAGCGGCCGCGTTGGTTCTGCCCCGCTTGGGTACGGAGTTCGTGCCCGAACTGGAGGAAGGTACCATCAATCTGCGTGTCACCCTGGCACCTTCTTCCAGTCTGGACACGGCCCTGGAAGTGGCCCCCAAACTGGAGGCCAAGTTGATGGAATTCCCGGAGGTAACCTATGCGCTGTCGCGCATTGGCCGGGCTGAAATCGGCGGCGATCCTGAGCCGGTGAATAACATCGAGATCTATATTGGCCTTAAACCGGTGCCGGAATGGACCAGTGCAGACAACCGATATGAACTCCAGTCATTGATGGAACAGAAACTGGAGCAACACCCGGGCTTACTGTTCAACTTCTCGCAACCCATCGCAACCCGTGTGGACGAGTTGCTCTCAGGTGTCAAAGCGCAGCTGGCCATCAAACTGTTTGGTCCCGATCTTGCCGTGCTGGCCAATAAGGGCCAGGCCATTGAGGCCGCAGTAAAAGAAATCGAAGGTGCCCGCGATGTGGCCATGGAGCAGATCGCCGGTGAATCTCAACTGGTCGTGAAACCGGATCGCAGAGCCTTGTCCCGTTACGGTCTGGCCGTGGGCGACGTGATGGAGCTGGTACGCGAAGGGCTGGGAGGTGCCAGTGCCGGCCAGATCATCAATGGCAACGAGCGTTACGACATCTACGTGCGGCTCGCTGAGCGGTTTCGCGAAGACCGTGAAACCATTGCCGACCTGCGTTTACAGGCCCCGTCAGGTGCCTGGGTTCGCCTAGGGGATGTGGCGGAAGTCAGTATCGCATCTGGTCCACCGCAGGTGCGTCGTGATGACGTGCAGCGTCGAGTGGTGATTCAGGCCAATGTTCATGGACGGGACATGGGTAGCGTGGTTGCTGATATTCGTCAGGTGATTGCCGAGCAAGTGGACCTGCCCACCGGTTATTCCGTCGATATCGGTGGCCAGTTTGAAAATCAGCAACGAGCGCAAAAGCGTTTATCCCTGGTGGTGCCGGTTTCGCTGGGATTAATTGCTTTGTTGCTTTATTTTGCCTTTGCCTCGGTTGGCCAGGCCATGCTGATTCTGGTGAATGTCCCGCTTGCGGTGATTGGTGGTGTGTTTTCACTCTGGATTTCCGGTCAGTATTTGTCGGTGCCCAGCTCAGTGGGCTTCATCACCTTGTTTGGGGTCGCTGTCCTGAATGGCGTTGTCATGGTGGAAAGCATCAATCAACGGATTGCGGATGGCTTGAAAGTATCGGATGCGGTGTTTGATGGAGCGGTTTCAAGGCTAAGGCCCGTGCTGATGACTGCTATTACCTCGGCACTGGGTCTGATCCCCATGCTGCTGTCGAATGGTGTCGGCGCAGAAATCCAAAAGCCTCTGGCGAGTGTGATCGTGGGCGGATTGGTAACCGCTACGTTCTTGACGCTGTTTGTATTGCCGGTGCTGTTTGCCTGGTTTTCAAAAGGCAAGTTAAGCGACATGGCATAAACGTTTTGCCTGCCCTTATCGTTACGGTCAGGGCAGGTACATTTATTGTGTAAGGGTTGCTTATGCATCAACACGATCATTCACACCACAAAGATGAAAGCGCAAGCCGCATAGCAATGGCGTTCTTTCTTAATGTGGGCTTTACCATCATCGAATTCATCGGCGGCTGGCTCACCAACAGCACGGCTATCATGGCCGATGCGGTGCACGATCTGGGTGACAGTCTGTCCATTGGCAGCGCCTGGCTCCTGAACCGGCTGGGACGTAAATCCGCCGACACCGAATTCACCTATGGCTACCGGCGGTTGTCCCTGTTCGGCGCCCTGATCAACGGCCTGGTATTGATTGCCGGATCGCTGTGGGTATTAAGCGAAGCAATTCCCCGACTGGCCAATCCAGTGATGCCCGTCACCGAGGGCATGTTAGCGCTGGCGATTCTGGGCGTCACCGTCAACGGTATTGCTGCTTATCGTCTTAGCAAGGGAAATACGCTGAACGAAAAGGTATTGAACTGGCATTTATTGGAAGATGTGCTGGGGTGGGTGGCAGTGCTGATTATCTCAATCGTTTTGCAGTTTGCCGACTGGCCTATTCTCGACCCATTGCTATCGGTGGGCTTTACTCTCTTTATTCTGTTTAATGTGTGTCGGAATCTTTGGGGAACCGGCAAGCTTTTCTTTCAGGCTGTTCCAGATAAGGCGCTTCACGAGGAGATCCGGCGAACACTAATTGGCATTGATGGCATCAGCGGAATTCATCACCAGCACCTCTGGTCCCTGGATGGTGAACAGCATGTACTGACGGCCCATATCGTAGTGGATCACGAGGGAGTTTTTGGTCCTGACGAATACTGCGCCATCAAACAATCCATTGCTATGGCGCTCGAACAATACCCGCTGGCTCACACCACAATTGAAATCGAGCTGACCGAAGAAGCTTGCCGGGATCAACCCGTGCCCAGCCAAACGGATCAGCACTAACAAGAGAACTTCGTATGTCCATACTTTCCACGCTCGGTTTGTTCATCATCACCGCTATTGCGGAAATAGTTGGCTGTTATCTTCCATACCTCTGGCTGAAGAAGTCGGCATCCGCATGGGTTTTGCTGCCGGCAGCGTTCAGCCTAGCGCTGTTTGCCTGGCTACTGTCTCTTCATCCAACCGCAGCGGGCCGGGTTTATGCGGCCTATGGCGGCGTCTATGTTTCGGTGGCCATACTGTGGTTGTGGGGTGTGGATGGGATTCGCCCGCATCTGTGGGATTTTGTAGGCGTGGCCATCACCTTGTTAGGGATGGGCATTATCATGTTTGCGCCGAGATGATTTCGATCCTGCGGATTTACTTTCCCTTTTTTAGGGATTCAGCGTTCAGCAACAAGCTCATTTTTTCCATCAGAATGATTGATGCGTTATTATTGAACTGCTGTCCTTCCTCAATGTACTCCCAAACGGTAGCATCACTTTTCCAACCTCCTTGCTTTTTAATCAGTTCATAGTCCACGCGTTCCCGAGCCGCCGAGGTAGAGAGGCCGCGACGAAAACTGTGACTGCTCAGTTCGGGGACAAAATCGAACTGACAGGCTTTACCAAGGGTTTTGAGCACATCATTGATTGCCCCAGGATTCAATTGCCTGGCTTGAACCTGATCCCAGCGATTGACCGGCCGAAACAGCGGACCAATCGCTATATCAGCGGTATCCATCCATTGCTTTATTGCTCTGGCTGGACAACAGGTTGGATTCCCTGCAAAAGGCAGGGCTCGCACTAAGCCAGTAGCTTGCTGATCGGTCTTGGAACGGGGCAGCCGAATGATCAAGCCCTCAGGCTCCCACACCAGGTCCGTGACTTGTATTGCGAGCAACTCGCTGCGACGAAACGCCCCGAAGAAGCCCGTTAGCACCAGTGCGATATCCCGATACTTCTTCTTGCTATCTGGTAGTTGCTGGAGATGCTTTACCATCTGTGCGATGTGCTCCAGGCGCAGCGCCTTGGCTTTGCGTTTGGGTTGGCCGTGAGTGCGGCGGATGCCTTCCATCGTTTTGCGCACGAGAGGATCTTTTACTGGATCAGCGACTCCCTGGTAGTAGTGCCATTGGCCGATGGCCGTCAGGTGGAGATCCAGTGTCCGAGGGTTGAGAGATTCAGCTTTGATCAGTAGATAGCGCACGACAGTATCCCTGTCGGTAGGCAGTCGGCCACCCCATTTTTCGAATTGGCGAATGGCCGAGCGATACGCTTTGCGCGTGTTGTCAGAGGTGGCTGCCTGGAGATAGTGACGCAGCGCTTCGGATTCCCGATGGGCAATCTGATATGATCGCTCATTACGTAATGATAAGTCAGTGGTCAATTTGGGTGGTTTGCTGTGCATGAATCGAATTCCTATCGCGGTCGCTCAAAAGGCGGCTATGTACCGGCGTTACAAGTGAAAAAATTATGCCTGATTATCATAACCAACGATAATGGTCATTATCGTTGGTTAGAATTTGAAATTCAATCGTATTTGAAAAACATCAATATAATGTTATTTTACGTGTTACATAATACGTTATTAAATAATCTGAGAGGAATCCACATGGCCCGTGCCGGTGTCACTTACCACGACGTTGCCAAAGCCGCTGAAGCGATCAAAAGTCAGCGCCAAGAACCTACTGTAGACCGGGTGCGTGAACACCTCGGAACCGGCAGCAAAAGCACCATCGCACCACTGCTCAAACGTTGGCGATCAGATAACGGAGAGGCGGCCGATATCGGCGGGCTACCGAACGACTTAATCGAAGTGGTAAAGTCGCTGTATGAGCGGGTACAACAAATGGCCGACCATCGTATCGAGCAGGCCCGTCAGGAATTTGAAGGTTTCAATAACGAGCTTCGTAAAGAGTTGACCGATTCCAAAAACACAATCGCGCAGCTTACTGCTCGACAACAAGATCTTGAAAGCCAGATTGAGCGGCAAAACAAAGAAAAAGGTGAGGAAAAAAAGTTTCTGGAAGGTGCGCGTATCAGCCTGGTTAAAGCCGAGTCCCAACGAGACGAAGCGATTGCGAGGACTACTGAACTGAAGGGAAGCGTTGCTGAACTCAAGCAGGAAAACAAGGATATTCGAGAGCACTTTGAACACTATCAGCAGCGCACAGCGGAAGACCGTCAGCAGGAGCGCGAACAGTTTCGCACTGTTATTCAGGGATTAAAAGATCAGATTCGTGATCTGCAACACCGGCTCACCCAAGCCGAGTCCAAAGCGTCTGAGTTATTTGATGCTAATGCACAGTTACAAAGCAACGCCGGTAAACTTGAACAAGCCAATGCAACGCTAAACAGGGAGCTAAACGGAAAGATAGAAGATATCCAGGGTCTGAAGCGCGAGCTTGAAGACGCCGTGACGAAGTATCGGGATTCCCAGCATAAAAATGAACAAATGGCGGAAAACATGGCAGTGATCACCACCCAAAAAGCAGATGTGAGCAAGGAATTGGCTGTGTCAGCTCAAGTATTGGAGACCACCAAAGCCGAACTAAAAGCCTGCCAGGACAAGATTGCATTTCTGACTGACGAGAACAAGGTAATACTTCAGGAAAAGGCGATGATCCAGGGGCAGTTTAAGCAACTCCAGGGCTCGCTATGATCGTGTTAGAGCCAAACTTGTCAAATTTGTCGGTTCTTCCACAGAACCCCTTGAAGGGTTGGGGGCTTCGTTGTAGCAGACGGGACTGGGATGTCCCGGCTTGAGATAACGCAAGCCCGGATACGATCAAAGCTCTCTAGTGACAGACCTCATCGTTACAAACTCTTCCGCTCCGGTTGGATGAATGCCCAGGGTGGCGTCAAACTGAGATTTAGTTGCGCCAGCCTGCATTGCAATCGCGATTCCCTGTATGATTTCACCTGCTTCATCGCCAACCATGTGGGCGCCGAGAATACGGTCTTCAGAACGTTTAACGACAAGCTTCATGAGTGTGCGCTCAGACGAGCCGCTCAGGGTATGCTTAAGTGCCCGGAACTCAGACGTGTAAACGTCGATATCACCAGGATAGCGCTCCCCTGCTTCCTCTTCAGAAACGCCGACAGTACCGATGTTGGGCTGGCAGAATACCGCCGTAGGAATCAGCTCGTAATTCAGAGTGCGTTTACCTTCTCCGAACTGCTGGTCAACAAAGATCATGCCCTGTTCAAGAGCAACCGGAGTGAGAGCGGGTGTGTCGATCACATCTCCTAAGGCGAAGATGCCGGGTACGCTGGTTTCAAATCGCTCATTGGCGACGATGCTGCCGTTCTTGCGAAGCTCAACACCGGCTTCCTCAAGGCCAAGATTTGACGTCTTTGCCTTGCGCCCAGTTGCCATCATCACCAGGTCGCAACGGAGTATTGAGCCATCAGAGAGGTGGCAGATTTTTTCATCACCATCTTCTTCGATTCTTTCTACATCCGTCTGGGTGCGGATTTTTACGCCAGCCTTGGCGACTTCCTGTGTGACAAAGCGCCTGACCTCATTGTCAAAACCCCGAAGTATCTGGTCACCACGATACAGCAGCTGAGTGTCACAGCCGAGGCCGTTAAAAATACCGGCGAACTCGACGGCGATATAGCCACCCCCAACAACGACAATGCGCTTTGGCAGCGTGTCCATGGCGAAGACGTCGTTTGAATCCATGGCCAGATCGCCGCCCGGAATCTCCGGTTTGAATGGCCAGCCGCCGGTAGCGATCAGAATTCTCTTTGTCTCGAGTATTTTGCCGTTAACTTCGACCTTTCCCGGACCGGCAACCCTACCCCTCCCGCGAATAATTTCAACGCCAGGGCCTTCAAGAATATTTTTATATATCCCGTTTAAGCGATTGATTTCATTATCTTTATTGGATTTTAGTGTCGACCAGTCAAAACCGTTGAAACTGGCATCGACACCGAAGCCGCTCGCGTGCTCAATATGCCCTTTGAATTGACTCGCATAGACAAACAGCTTCTTAGGCACACACCCGACATTGACGCAGGTGCCGCCAAGGAACATATCTTCAATGACCGCGACTTTTGCTCCTGTTGCAGCAGCCATCCGGCTTGCCCGAACGCCTCCAGAACCCGCCCCAATAACCACCAGGTCATATTGTTCAGACATGTTTTGTACCCTTGTTTAAATACCTTGGTTGCTCTTACTTCGAGCGGTTCATTCTGTGTGTTCCTCTCAGTAGTAACTACTGAGAGCGAGACGCCCGAACGGCAGCTGTGTTCTGAAGCATCTACTTAGAAAAGGTTGCACGAATATTTACGCGGCCAGCATCGCCTATCCGATCAATGTTGACCTGTGTCGCTCTGACGCCAAACTGACGTCCGAGTTCTTCCATCCAGGTTATCGCCTCATCAAAAGCTGCACCGTCGACCCAGACACGTAGAGAATCCCCGTCCTGCTCGTATCGGGTCAGTGTCACACCGCTTTTGCGAGCCTGCTGGCTTACGAGGGCAAGAAGTGGCGTGTTCGAAGCCGCTGCACTGGCACCTCGCCCCTGCGCAAACCGCCCCGCATTATCAGCCATGGTATTGTAAAAACTCATTTTGGCATTCAGTGTCGTCGAGAGCTGAGTATTCTGCTGTATGAGGGGCAGCACCAGAATCAGGAATGCCAGGCTAAGAGCAAACAGGATCGCCACGCCTCGAACAATAAGCTGGTCGCGAGGTGTTTGGGTGTGATACCAGTCCTTTGCCTGCTGAATCCGCGGGTCGCTTTCGAATGATGAACGTAATTTGTCGAGTGCTTTCATGCGGCACCTCCCACCTTAACGCGTCCTTTGACAATGTCCTTGTCTGCCTTCGCTGACGAAATTTCAGCCGTTAGCCCGCGTGCCTCGATAGCCGCCTTAAATGCCTGTAGGTCAGACTGCTGCTGTGCATCTATATCGATTAAAAACTCTCCAATCCGCTCAGAGTAACGAATGCTCTGAATGGATATGCTGCCTTTGCTCTGATCCAGGCCTGCCCATGCGGCTGCAACATTACCCATCAAACTATCAAAGCCCGCACTGTCCGTTGCGTCACCATCACTGCGTAATTTTCGTCTGAAGCGCGATTCGTAATTGCTAGTGGACTCTCCCGGGAACCATTGCTTATAAAGTTTCTGACTGCTGTTTGAAACCATATCAATCTGTTCAGCGGTACGGTGGTTGTCGACAATAAGAAAACCACACGCGAATACAGCGAAGATCGCTGCGAAGCTGGCAATGCCTGTCCACCATGGCGCAGGCTTCTTCTCACGTCCGGCGCTGGCTGCCTTACCCTGAAGAAGAGATATCGCGTTCTCTTTGGTTTCTGGCTTGGATGTGCTGACAGAGATGCTGTCAAAGGAATCTGGGTAGCCGCTTGATATGGTGGTCTTGAGCAGATTGCCCTCATCCATAGAGGATGCGCTGATAGTGAGTTCTTCACCCTGGACTTTATCGCTGACGCCCTCAAGTACGGCTGGCAGAGCAGCATCTGGAACCCAGCCTTCGAACACACCCTCGAGACTGACAATCCATCCTGACTTTGAGCGTACGATCTGGCTTCCGGCATATCCTGCGGTTTCAGGATGCAGAGCACTTAAACGCAAATGGTGAATTGCCAGCAATTCGATCAATCGATCGACCAGATCAGATTCCACGACATAGGCTTTATGCTTACCACCCAGGCTACCACCAGGCACGACGGTGTAGTCGCTGACGTCTCTGATCAATACTTCCTCAAGAGCGAAAGGCAGTGCACGATTCAGGTGGCGCCCCTTGACTCCAGGTAATGACACCCAGTGCGTTGCATAGTTGGTCGCAGAAAGCACCAGCGAGACGCTGCTCATCTCCGCCTGCTCTTCCGCCCAGTCTTCAAGGTTACGTGGTGGGTTGCCTGCGGTTTCTGTGATTAGCCAGATACCTTGATCTGCAGCCCACTCAACCCGGTTATTTTTGCTATTCATCGGTCACTCTTACGCGTGCATATCACCAGGCTTCGCGTGCAGCCCGGCGTGAAAAATCTCTTCTGATGGTATCCATCTTACCATCGGCTATATTTCGCCGTATCAAGGCCTCTACAGTACCTATGCGACCGTTAAGATCAATACGTGCGAACATCTCAAAATACTCTGTAGTGACAGAGAAATCAGTTTCAACTAACGGAGTCACCGCATCCTGCCTGCCTGTTCCATCATCAGCTGGCGACTCTGTACGGAGGTTGCTGACCGGAGCGGACCCCAGAAAATCCTGAACACTCCGGTAACCTTCGCCGCCTCGCCCTGCAATGATCTGTTCCGCATCAGTTAACGTCAGGCGACTGTCCAGTGCAGCAAGAACAAAATCAGGCGCTGTATTTACGTTGAGCTGAACCGCTGCAGGCAAACACGTTATATAGGGCTCAAGCTTGGCGTAGACATCCAGATCAACGCCTTCAATAAGCATTAGCTCACTGCTATGGCTACAGGCCTGGTAAGCGGGCCTGTAGCCGGGGTCCATCGACAGGTACTTGCTGTCGACGTTGCTTTCCTGATTCAGCCACTTGGCCCAGTCGCTGGCGATGCTTACCTCGAGACCCAGCAAGCTAAGCAGGTTGCGGAAGCGCTGTTCGTAAACAGTGGCATTGCCCCCCGGCAGAAGACTGTTGAGGTTAAACCGCCCTTGCGCATCCTGTATTCGGATGGTGATCACGCCCGGATCAAGCGGAAACGTCCTTTCAATGTTCCACTCTTCGGCTGCGTGGTCAATTCCGCTATCGGCCTCCCAGTCCATAAACAGGCCAGTGCGCGTTGCCGATTCTGCACCCAGGGCGTACAGGCGCGCCTGTTGTTGGGTAAAAAGAGTCTGAGAGCGTTCAATATCAATCGCCTGCCGCTCTATCATCGAGGTCGCAAGGATGGCGACAACCGAGAATATAAGGAGCACCATCAGCAGTACCATACCGCCCTGACCGGATCGCAGAGTAGGATAACTATTCATGACTGACCGGCCACTGTCGCATTATTTCTCCATACCCGGGCGCCGTGTAGAATACCTTGATCGCAGCGATGCGAGCGTCTTCTACCTCTGTGACCGGGGGCCAGTAGTCGACGGAGTTGAGTTCTGGAATGTCGGTGGTGGACGGTGTCGCCACAACGGCTTCGAACCGAACGTCTTCGATCAGGTCGTAAACGACTTGAGACAGTGGATCTGACACATCGCCGCGGTCGAGGACTTTCCAGTAATAACGAACCAGACACTCGCCCTCAACGTCAGCATCATCCGGATCCAGGCCCTGCTCGTACGCAATTCTCTCCAGTGCGGGTTCGCAGGGCTCAGAAAAAATGTCTTCGCTCCGATAGGCTATGCGTTGCAGAGTGGCTCTCGGGTCTTCTGTCACCGGATTGTTTCTCCAGCCTGCAATCGTCAACTCTATTGGGTAATCACCCGAACCGACCATGAGTGCTGGGATAGTGTCTCCGTACTCGTCGCGTATTGAGCGATTGATGTATTGGCCCAGATCGCGACCCATTACCTGGTTCAGTCGCTGAAGAGCAGCCAGATCATCGGCCTTCTCAATAGATGCTTTATTTACACCTGATATGTTGCTGAGAAGCTGCACAGCTGCAATGCCGACGGTTGCAGATATGGCGACAGCAACCAATACCTCAAGGAGCGTAAAACCGCGGGAATTCATCAGTTCGGCCCCATGATCGTCGACAGAGTAATGACGGGGTTGTCCGGACTGATCTCTGGTGCGACCGCAACATCAATGCGCACCAGTCCGGGGAACTGAGTCTTAGTGACTTCAGTAAAAAGGTGCCATTCCTGGCCTGCCATCTCGACGATATCGTTGGTTTCCCCAGCTTGCGGTGGCACACCCGCAAGGCGTATATCGGTCAGGCGGTTTTCAGCAACGAAAGACGCCAGTGTCATGGTTCGCATGCTCAACAGGTTGTTTACGCGCATGCTTGCTGTATCGGAAATCGTAATCGCAATACCAGCGAAGATGGCGACCGCGACCATAACTTCGAGCAGCGTGAATCCGGATTGACGTGACCCTGAACGATGAAAATCAGACATCCAGACGCTCCATCCGGCGCCTGATGGGGCCGATCCCGTCTCCGATGAGCCGTATTACAAAACTTTCATCATCAGGGTGCGTGAGCTCAACAACGAAAGGAATGTATTCGTCTGAAGACAGAAAGATCAGAGCAGGAATTGCTCCGTTCTCATCGGGCTCTTCTGGCGGATCAAGTTCCTCATCGTTAACCAGAATGCGGATCTCTACTGTTTCAGGAATGCTCATGGATTGAGCCAGAGCGGCATCAATGGGAGCCCATGGATTTTCTGAGAGTCGTGATAGTTCTTCTTCGGTCAGGCCTTCGGCAACACTCTTCAGTCGGAGATCGTAAAACCCCACCAAATTGAACTCGCCAGGAACCCAGGCAACACCGAGATCCAGATTCTGAAAGACAGCTTCTTCTCTGTATCTGTTGAAAGCAACATCCAGCTTCTGGGCAAACTGTTCGGTTTCCTGCTGAGCAGCGCGGTCACTGAAATTAAGGTTCACCATGGAAAGGAGCAGGCCAACAATGACCAGCACCACCATAACCTCAACCAGTGTAAAACCGCGCTGCCTCATGCCAATCAGATATCCAGATTGCTGATGTCTGCAGCATCGCCTTCGCCGCCTTCAGCCTGATCCGAACCCAATGAAATGATTTCGTACTTGCCTTTGTCTTCGAAGTACAGGAATTCGTTATCCCACGCATCGACAGGCATTTTGCCACCTTTCAGGTAGCCGCCATTCTGGTAATTCTTTGGTTCTGGCGATGAGGACGGTTTCTGCACAAGTGCTTCAAGACCCTGCTCTGTGGTTGGGTAACGGAAGTTATGTAGCTTGTACATATCCAGCGCACCTTCAATGAGCTTAATCTGGTTCTTGGTGGTATCCACACGAGCCTGATCAGCCGAGCCGATAATGTTGGTGGCAACCATGGCGAGGATGCCGCCGATGATGGCGATTACGACCATCACCTCAATCAGGGTGAAGCCGCCTTGTTTTTGTTTCTTAGCTAGAGACTGACGCATGAATTAACTCCTATTGCACCATTTGTTGTAATTCGAGAATCGGTAACATGATCGCAGCAACAATGAGCGCCACGACACCACCCATAAATAAAAGCATGATAGGTTCAAAGATCGATACCAGTCCTGAGACTGTGCTCTCCAGGGCCTTTTCCTGCTGTTCTGCGGTACGGGCCAGCATGCTGTCCAGTTCACCACTGCTTTCGCCGCTGGCAATCATGTGCAGCATGATGGGTGAAAAGTATCGTGTTTCCTGAAGCGACTTATGCAAGCTCCCCCCTTCGCTAACGCGAACCGTCGCCTCACTCAGTGAGCGGTTAATAGGGAGATTCAGCACGACGTCACTGGCTATCCGCATGGCTTCAACAAGAGGCAAACCACTGCTGGTAAGAATGGCGAGAGTACTGCCGAAACGCGCGGTGTTTACATCACGCACAAATCGCCCGATGAGGGGGGTTTTCAGAATGAGGTGATGTACTTTGCTTCTGAAATTCTCTTGTCGCATCAGCTGTGCAAACGTAACTAATGCCAGCACCATAGCCGCAGCGAGATAGATGCCGTAGTTGCTGAGAAAATAACTGGCGTCCAGCATGGCTTGCGTCAGACCGGGTAGTTCCTGCCCGTTCTTCACAAAGACTTCGACAATATCGGGAACGACATAGGTAAGCAGGCCAATAACCAATGCGGTGGCTACGAACGTAAGCAGCACTGGATAGATCGCCGCATTGCGGATGTTCTGGGCAGACTCATGTGAGCGCTCGGAATAATCTGCAAGACGAATCAATACGGGCGCAAGATTGCCTGAATGCTCACCGGCACTGACCGTTGAACGGAACAGCAGAGGAAAAGCACGAGGATACTCCTCAAGTGCCTTCGCAAGTGTGTAGCCTTCCAGAACCTTTGCGCGAATGGCCAATACCATGGCTTTGGTTTTCTGGCGTTCGGTCTGATCGGCAAGCGCTTTCAGTGACTCATCAATCGGCAAGCCTGCGCCAATAAGGGTGGCCAACTGTCGGGTAAGCAACGCACGATCCGAAACGGATAACGAGGGCCCTCGATTAAACAGGCTGAAGCCCGTACTGGCCTGCTTCTCTGTTGTGGGTGACACCTCGAGCGGCATCCACCCCTTTTCGCGCAACTGCTGGCGAATCTGGCGCGCACTATCGCCCTCCAGAACGCCCTTCTTCTGGCGACCCTTAACGTCCAGAGCCTGATATTCAAACGCTGCCATGCATTAACCTTTTGCTACCCGCAGAAGTTCTTCAATTGTGGTGTGACCACCCAGAACTTTGCGTATGCCATCCTGGCGAATGCTTGGCCCAAGGCGTCGAGCATGGGCTTCGAGCTCCTGCTCGCCGACCTGGTCGTGAATTCGGGTCTTCATACCTTCATCCACTTCAATGATCTCGTAGATCCCCTGACGACCGCGATAACCGAGTTGATTGCACTTGTCGCAGCCCTTTGCGTGATAAATAACGGGGGCTTCGGATTCCGGTATACCGAGCAGTTCACACTCTGCACTATCCGCTACTGCAGGTACTTTGCAGTCGTCACACAGAACACGAACGAGGCGCTGAGCAATAACGCCGATTACAGAAGATGACAGCAGGAAAGGTTCCACGCCCATGTCCTGTAGTCGGGTGATGGCGCCTACAGCGGTGTTTGTGTGTAGCGTCGACAATACAAGGTGACCGGTAAGAGAAGCCTGAATGGCAATCTCAACGGTTTCCAGGTCACGTATTTCACCAATCATTACGACATCAGGGTCCTGGCGCAGTATCGCACGCAGCCCCTTCGCAAAGGTCATATCGGCCTTCAGGTTTACCTGAGTCTGGCCAATACCCGGAAGACTGTACTCTACCGGATCTTCTACAGTCAGGATGTTGCGACTGGTATCGTTAAGGTCGCTGAGTGCTCCGTACAGCGTCGTGGTCTTACCCGAGCCCGTGGGGCCGGTCACCAGAATAATGCCGTGAGGCTTGCTGATGATGTTACGCATCGTCTGAAGATCACGGGACGACATGCCAAGCTGACCAAGACTCAGTCGTCCTGCCTGCTTATCCAACAGACGCATAACTACACGTTCGCCATGACTTGAAGGCATGGTAGAAACACGAACATCGACTTCCCGTCCGCCAATGCGAAGCGCGATCCGACCGTCCTGAGGGACACGCTTCTCGGCAATATCGAGTTTTGCCATGACTTTGATCCGGGAGACGAGCAAGGCGGCCAGTGCTCTCTTCGGTTGAACCACCTCACGTAATACGCCATCCACACGGAAGCGCACAACAAGGCGTTTTTCGTAGGTTTCGACGTGAATATCTGAGGCGCTTTCTTTGACGGCTTCAGTAAGCAAAGCATTAATCAGGCGCTTGATCGGCGCGTCGCCTTCCTGCTCAAGCAGATCTTCCGTTTCAGGGACTGAGTCTGCAAGGCTGGCGAGGTCCATATCATCACCGAGGCCTTCAACCATCTCCATCGCTTCGGAGGAGTCACTCTGATAAGCAAGCCCTAGTCTACGATCGAATTCGTCGTCTGGAATTGCTTCAAGGTTGTAAGGACGGCCCAGATGTCGCTGAACTTCCATTAACGCTTGGGGGTTCAACCCCTCCTTGTGAAGTACGTGCAATGTATCGCTGCTGGCGTCGACCAGAACGCCATAACGTTTTGCAAAACTGAAAGGCAGGCGCACTGCCAGGCTACCGCCTGATACAGCCTGACTCTGTTCCGGTTGTGTTTCTTCTGGTACTGCAGTCATGTCTCTAATTATTCTCTGTTACCACGGCCAACGCCGCGGTAAGTAAAGCCAGCTTGTTTCAGTGCGGCAGAATCATATTGATTGCGGCCATCAATAATAACCGGTTGTTTCAGAAGCTTTCCGATCGCATTGAAATCTGGTTGGCGGAACGGTTTCCACTCTGTCATCAGTACCAGCGCATCGGAATCCGTCAGCGCATCGTATTGGTGGCTGCAGAAGGTCACGCCAGCTTGCTCTCCGAGAACCTTATTCGCGGCCTCCATTGCCATGGGATCATACGCCGCGACAGTCGCGCCAGCATCAAGCAGTTGACGAATCAATACAATGGCAGCCGATCCGGACACATCTGCGGTTTCCGGACGGAATGCCAGCCCCCAGACAGCAATCTGTTTACCGCGCAGATTGCCGAGGCAGTCTCTCAGAGCAGATGCAGCCCATTCCTGCTGCATGCTGTTCCGCTGTAATACGGCATTAAGCAAAACGGGTTGTATGTCTTTGCTGGCCGCTTCATTGACGAGCTCGTTAATATCGCCAGGAAGGCAAACCCCGCCGTAGCCTACACCAGGATACAGGTAAGAATAGCCGATCCGTGAATCTGCTCCTATACCACTACGAACAGCCTCAATATCAGCTCCAAATGACTCAGCGATCGCAGCAATTTCGTTCATCAATGAAATCCTGGTCGCCAGCATCGCACTGGCCGCAAGGCGGGTCAGTTCCGCATCACGGATACTCATGGGTGTAACCCGATCCTTTTGACGGCTGAACGGTCTCAGGAGCGACACCATGACAGATCGAGCCTCGTAGCTCTCTGTACCAAGAATAATGCGGTCAGGTCTCATGAAATCTTCGACCCCCTCCCCTTCTTTCAGAAAGACGGGATAGCAGACGATGCTCACCGTGTTTCCTGAAGACTGAGCGGCTTCGAGCATTTTCTCTGTTACTCCCAGCGACGTCGGGCTTGAATTTACCAGAATCGTTTCGCTGTTAAGTGCAGCCCCAAACTCAGTAGCAAAGTCTAATGCCTGTTCGTCAACGGTGTCGGCGTGCCCCAAAGCAAGGATGCATAGGTCACAGTCACTTGCGAGGGAGACGTCATCTGAGAACGAAAGCCGTCGAGCAGAAACGTTACTTTCGAGCATGGCCGGCAAGCCTGGTTCATGGAAACTCAGGTCGTGAACGTTAGTCGGGGGAGTCTGAGAATAATGGGTGATGACATTGCCCATTTCAGCGAGACAGGCGCTGATGACAAATGACTCGTAACCCGAGCCAGCAACGGTGACTTTCAAAGGGACATCCTATGTAATTGTCAGTAAAACACGACCAACTCTCTCCGAGCGGTTGTGTAAAGTACCCTATTACAGATAAATGACAAGAGCATGACAAGACACTTGTTCAGCTGAATATGGCCAAAACGAAAAAGCCCGGCAATAGCCGGGCTTTTTTCTAAGGCTTAATAAACCTTAGAGAGCAGATTCCAGCTCAGGAATCGCGTCGAACAGGTCAGCAACCAGACCGTAGTCTGCAACCTGGAAGATAGGAGCCTCTTCGTCTTTGTTGATAGCAACAATGACTTTAGAGTCCTTCATACCTGCAAGGTGCTGAATAGCACCAGAGATGCCGACTGCAACGTACAGATCTGGAGCAACGATTTTACCCGTCTGACCAACCTGCATGTCGTTTGGAACGAAGCCAGCATCAACTGCAGCACGAGATGCACCAACAGCAGCGCCGATCTTGTCTGCAACTTTGTACAGCATTTCGAAGTTGTCGCCATTGCCCATGCCGCGACCACCAGAAATAACTACGCTTGCCGCAGTCAGTTCAGGACGGTCAGACTTGGCCAGTTCTTCGCTTGCGAAAGCAGAAACGCCAGCGTCTTTTGCAACATCAACAGACTCAGTCGCAGCTGAACCACCTTCTGCAGCGGCTGCATCAAATGCAGTGCCACGAACAGTCATCACTTTGATGCTGTCAGAAGACTTAACAGTAGCGATTGCGTTACCAGCGTAGATTGGGCGAACGAATGTATCTTCACCTTCAACACCAATAACTTCAGAGATCATGTTCACGTCCAGCAGCGCTGCTGCGCGTGGCAGGAAGTCTTTGCCTGTCGTGGTAGCAGCTGCCAGGATGTGGCTGTAGCCTTTGCCAAGCTCAGCAACCAGTTCGCCCATATTTTCAGCAAGCTGATATTCGTAAGCAGCGTTGTCCGCTACCAGTACTTTTGCAACACCAGCTACTTTTGCCGCAGCTTCTGCAGCAGCACCACAACCAGAGCCTGCAACCAGAACTTCAACATCGCCACCAATCTTGGTGGCAGCAGTGATAGTGTTCAGGGTAGCGCCTTTCAGAGTGGCGTTATCGTGTTCTGCGATTACTAAAATTGCCATTACACCAACCTCTCTCAGAGCACTTTCGCGTCGTTTTTCAGTTTATCAACCAGCGTAGCAACGCTGTCGACCTTGATACCAGCAGAGCGTTCGGCTGGTGGAGTCACTTTAACCAGAGACAGGGTTGATTTAACTTCAACACCGAGATCTGCAGGCGTAGTGGTATCCAGCGGCTTGCGCTTAGCTTTCATGATGTTAGGCAGTGACGCGTAACGTGGTTCGTTCAGACGCAGGTCAGTCGTAACGATTGCTGGCAGGTTCAGAGCTACAGTACGCAGACCGCCGTCAATTTCACGAGTAACGTTTACTTTATCGCCATCTACAGCAACTTCTGAAGCGAACGTGCCTTGCGGCATGCCAGTCAGAGCGCCCAGCATCTGGCCAGTCTGGTTGTTATCGCTGTCAATGGTCTGTTTACCCATCAAAACGATCTGTGGCTGTTCTTTCTCAATAACGCCTTTCAGCAGCTTAGCAACTGTCAGCGGCTCGAGCTTCTCTTCTGTTTCGATCAGAATGCCGCGGTCAGCACCCAGTGCCAGAGCAGTACGGATTTGCTCCTGAGCTACTTTAGGACCGATAGATACAACAACGATCTCAGAAGCAATGCCCTTTTCTTTCAGGCGAACCGCTTCTTCTACGGCAATTTCACAAAATGGATTCATAGCCATTTTGACGTTAGTCAGATCAACATCAGAGTTGTCTGCTTTTACGCGTACTTTGACGTTGTAGTCGATAACGCGTTTTACAGCGACAAGAACCTTCATAGATTCCTCGTATTCTCTAGTGGATGATTAAAGGGTGATTTGCAGCTAAAACATTGCCCGATACCCTTTCCAGCGGGCCACATTATTGGGATTGTGACACTTGAGGTCAAGTGTGAGCTATTCTCAATACTGATTCAGGCCAGTAATTACGGCACGTCTGCCTTTAAATAAGTTGCCTGACTGTCTTCTGGCCGTATAATGGCCACCATTTTTTCGAACCGGGCAATCCGGTGAAGCAACGACCGCGAATGCGGCACTCCCATCGTGATTTGAGGAGATCATCTATGCAACGTGACGTAATGGAATACGACGTAGTCATCGTCGGCGGCGGCCCTTCCGGCCTGTCGGCAGCTTGTCGTATCAAACAACTGGCAGAAGAAGCAGGCCAGGAAATCTCAGTGTGCCTGGTTGAAAAGGGTTCTGAGATTGGTGCACACATTCTTTCTGGTGCGGTCATTGAAGATCGCGCACTGACTGAACTCTTTCCGAACTGGAAAGAGATGGGTGCTCCGCTGAATACGCCAGTCAAAGGTGATGAGGTTTACTTCCTTACTTCCGATGAAAAATCTGTCAAAACTCCACACTGGGCGATTCCTAAGCCGATGCACAACGATGGAAACTACATCGTATCTCTCGGTAATGTGTGCCGCTGGCTGGGCGAACAAGCCGAAGCTCTCGGTGTAGAAATCTATCCGGGCTTCCCAGCAGCTTCCCTGATCATTGAAAATGATGCCGTTAAAGGTGTTGTTACGGGCGATATGGGCGTTGCAGAAGATGGCTCACAAAAAGATAGCTACATGCCTGGTATGGAGCTGCGTGCGAAATACACCGTATTTGCAGAAGGTTGCCGCGGGCATCTTGGTAAGGAACTGATCGCTAAGTTCAACCTTGACGCTGGTAAAGACCCTCAGCATTACGGCATTGGTATCAAAGAGCTGTGGGATATTGATCCTGCCAAACATCAGGAAGGCCTCGTTCTTCACGGCGCAGGCTGGCCACTCAGTGAGTCCGGCTCAACCGGTGGTTTCTTCCTGTATCACACTGAAAACAACCAGGTTGTTGTCGGCCTGATTACGGATCTGTCGTACAGCAACCCACACGTCAGCCCGTTTGATGAATTCCAGCGCATGAAGCACCACCCAGTACTGAAGCAGTACCTTGAAGGTGGTAAGCGTGTTTCTTATGGCGCGCGCGCGATCGCCAAAGGCGGCCTGAATTGCCTGCCTAAGATGACCTTTCCGGGCGGTCTGGTGATTGGTTGTGACGCGGGCACGCTGAACTTCGCCAAAATCAAGGGTACTCACACCGCGATGAAGAGTGGCCTCGTGGCAGCAGAAGAAATGTTCAAGGCGCTTCAGGCTGATCGTGCCAATGACGAAATCAACGAATACACTGCAGCCTTTGAGGCATCATGGGCATGGGAAGAACTGCATCGCAGCCGTAACTTTGGCCCTGCAATGCACAAGTTCGGTACATTCGGTGGTGCAGCCTTCAACTTTATCGATCAGAACATTTTCCCGATTCCTGTCACGTTGCATGACAAGACGGCGGATCATGAAATGCTCAAGCCAGCAGCTGATTGCAAGAAGATCGACTACCCGAAACCAGACGGCAAGCTCAGTTTTGATAAACTCGGCTCTGTCTTCGTGGGTAACGTAAACCACGCAGAAGACCAGCCTTGCCACCTGAAGTTGACGGATGCGTCGATTCCTTTATCTCAGAACCTGCCTAAGTACAATGAACCTGCGCAGCGCTACTGCCCTGCCGGTGTTTATGAAGTGGTGGAGGATGAGAATGGTCAGCGCTTCCAGATCAACTCTCAGAACTGCGTGCACTGCAAGACCTGTGATATTAAAGATCCTGCCCAGAACATCACCTGGGTTACGCCAGAAGGCGGCGGCGGTCCAAACTATCCAAATATGTAAGACAATAAAAAGGGCCGAAAGGCCCTTTTTTATTGTCTTGATAGTGACGTTTTAACCAAAAGGGCCCGATAGCCCTTTCTTGTTTAGGGGCGCCATATTGCGACTCAGCGGCCCGACACAACCATCGATACGCCACGGAACTGAAAGTCATCAATTACAATGCTGCCCAGTTGACTGCCTCCAACACTGACGCTAGGCATGCGAACGTCGATAACATTCTCATCATCAAACGGAGATGCAAAATCAAACCTTACACCATCTGCAACATCTGTACTCATGTTCACATACAGTTTGGCGACACGGTCGCTAGCATCAGGCGTGCGATTTGCAGCCAACTTTTCATTGTATGAATTACCTGCAACAACAGCATCTTCAATAACAATTCCGAAAGAAGACGACATGTCGATATCGAGATCCTCAATGCCAATTGCAGTGTAAAACTCGATGTCGTTAGTTGCACCATCGATGCGCATTTCAAGAGCAAGCGCGCCACCGTACATGCTAATACTATCAACGAGAACATGTCGGTTGATGCCGCCTGCACCTTCAACAGCTATCTCACCGGTGGTCAAGAGGATGTCAACAACCCCTACACCGCCAGAGGTGGGCTCACCAAGAACAAGTAAGGAGCCATCCTGGTCGATGTCAATCTTAAATCTGAGATTGTTCAGGTTGGCGGTGTTGCCAGGATTGCTGAAGCCAAAGAGAGTGTTACGATCCTCCCCGCCACCGATGTAAACGTCTGAAATAGTCAAGCTGCCTCCGTCGCCATCGCTGACGCCGCCAACGACCTCCTCCGTATCGGTGTAGCGAATCTCTCCAACTTGCACACCAACATCTAGCTCGATGTCTACACCGGCCTGGCCAGTAACGTTATGCAGCTCAAACTCAGACATAGGCGAGAGTTCAGCCTGAGTACCTGCGGTAGCGAGTGCTATGCAGCCCGCGAGTAGTGATTTCTTCATGATAGGCGATCCATCAAGTTTTTATTGTAGTTACATCAGTTTACGTCCGGCACCATACTTGTGCAACTGACACTCAGTAGCAAACTACCTTGTTACAGCCAATACACAAGGGTTTATGAGGCCCTCAATAGCAACGTGGCACAATATGACGTATCAGCCTTCGCTTACAAAGTGAAGGAAACCGAGCTCTGACCCGAGCGCATCGAAAAACCGCCCTCTGTAAGCTCGCCCATTTCTAAGAGCTGGTAATAGGCTGACCTCAAAAAGCGTGCAGTTAGTCCTTGCGCTGTCGTTATAACTGGAATGTCATTCTCATCCAGTTTGGTCAATGTAATCCCGCTATTGCTATCGAGAAGCTCCACCTGGCCATTCGATAAAACCGCACTAACCCCAGCATCAGGCTCCCCAACCAGTGAAATCACATGAAGGGGCGTGTCTTCTACTTTTATGCGCCACTTCTCAACCGGCGTAACGAGGAAAAATTCATTGCCTTCTTGTTTTACAAGAGATGCAAAGAGCCTTAGCAAAGGCTTGCGGCTGATTTCGCCACCTTCGTGAAACCACCTGCCATCTTTCGCTACCCGGATGTCTATATCCCCAGACAAATCGGGAGTCCATTTGTCTAATGGGTATGCCTGCACTTTGTCGAGATCGAAAGCCTTGCTTATATCATCTAAGTTCATCGGCCTGCCTTAAAGTCCTCTCTGCCACTCCTGTCGCAACCTGATGGAGTCTGGTTTATTGATCGCAGTATCAAGCTGGGCGAGTAATGCCTGCTTATCCGCCCCGAGATTCCCCTTGAGAGGGAGGTAGTTGGACGCGTGATCACTACGGAATACTGTATCTTTCAAATCCAGACTGTCGATAAAGGTACGGAGTTCAACAAAAAGTTCATGCTGATCCGGCAATTCGTAGTCGAAACCTGCTTCTTCGAAACCCTGTTCGACGCGTTTCTGGCCAAGCGGATAGCTCACTACCAGGGTTGAAAGAAACTCCGGCTGAGCCTCTGTCATCAGCTTTGCTGTGTTGACTGCATGCTGGTGACTCAGTGAGCGCCCTCCCATACCATTCAGTACCATGACTGATGAGCTGATGCCGGCTGCTTTCAGCTTAAGGAGCGCCTCCAGGGTGGACCGGTATGTCTCCCCCTTTGCGATGGCCTTGAGAACGTCGTCGTCTCCACTCTCAGCTCCAACGTAAGCGATGCCGAGCCCCAGCTCTCTCAGGCGCTGCAAATCCTCAACAGACTTCTTTCTGATGTTCCGCGGCAGGCAATAGGCACCTACACGCTTAACCCAGGGGAGACTCTCTCTGATCTGCAGAAGAATGTTTTCAAGGCGTCGAACAGGGAGGACAAGTGCATCGCCATCTGCCAGAAACACCTTTTCAAATCTCGGGCCGACCGCTGCTGCATTTCTAATTTCTGCGAGCACCTCATCCTCGCTGCGGGCCCTGAACTTCTTCTGAGGCTGAGTGTACATATCGCAAAAGGTGCAGTTGTTCCAGGAACACCCGTTGGTAACCTGAAAAATCATAGATCGCCCTTCTGAGGGCGGGCGAAAAACCGGCTCGATATAATCTGGGAACATAGTTATTGGATACGATTGCTTTACGTAGAGGATGTGGGGCTATGATATGGTGCCCGGAGCCGGAATTGAACCGGCACGACCATAAGGTCGGGAGATTTTAAATCTCCTGTGTCTACCAATTCCACCACCCGGGCGAACGGGCTTCTGACAGAGGTGTCAGAAAGTAAGTGGAGGCGCGAGCCGGAGTCGAACCGGCCTACGTGGATTTGCAATCCAGTGCATAACCGCTTTGCTATCGCGCCTAATCATTGCAGCCGCACCAGTGTTGATGCATTTGCTTTAGCAGCGCTCTGTTAACGCGCTTTGATATTCATTTCTTAGGGTAAGAAAGAATGGAGCGGGAAAGGAGGCTCGAACTCCCGACCCCAACCTTGGCAAGGTTGTGCTCTACCAACTGAGCTATTCCCGCTTAAGTGCTGCGCATTTTAAATAATACGTGTAACCAGTCAAGCCTTTTTTCTTACTTTTTAACAACTTAGAGAATTATTTTCCCGAAATTGTTAGCGTCTCAGCTCAGGCCACGCGGCCTTAAGATAGATCAGCATGGACCAGAGAGTCAGAATCGCCGCTCCGTAAAGTGCGTAAATCCCAAGAACCTCCAGCAGGCTTCCCTCTGATGCACCCAGCAGCACGGTTATAGAGACCATCTGGAGTGCAGTTTTTATCTTACCCAACTGACTGACAGCGACATTGGCCCGCTTTCCAAGCTCTGCCATCCACTCACGAAGTGCCGAAATTACGATTTCTCTGCCAACGATCACCATTGCCGGAATCGTTAACCAAGGGTGTGCAAAATGCTCCACGAGCAGTACCAGAGCAACCGAGACAATCAGCTTATCTGCGACCGGATCAAGAAACGCACCTAGCGCCGACGTCTGGTCAAGTTTTCGTGCGAGATAACCATCCAGCCAGTCAGTGACCGCAGCCGCCGCGAATAACAGGGATGCCCAGACGCGGCCACTCTCCCCTAACCAGTAAAAACATACCACCATCAGCGGAATCACCAATATCCGCCCCATAGTCAGTATATTAGGTATGTTCATTGCCGGTACTACTCCTGTTCTTCACCATGGAGCGCAGCGAAAATCTGCCCTGCCAATGCTTTACTGATACCCGGGACTTTTTCAAACTCAGCCCGCGGCGCACCGCGCATATTACGCAGACTGCCGAAGTGAAGCAAAAGCTCTCTTCGCCTTTTGGGTCCCACTCCGGGTAATTTCTCAAGATCCGACTGCCCGCGCTTCTTAGCCCGCTCTTTTCTATGGCCGGTTATAGCAAAGCGGTGGGCCTCATCCCGAACGTACTGCAGAAGCCGAAAGCCTGCATCATGAGCATCGGGAAGAATGGGCTTCGCGGTCTGCGGTCGCCACAAGTATTCCCATCCTGATTTTCGGGTCGTCCCCTTTGATATGCCAAGCAAGTACACATCGGTAATCTGCAGCTCATCCAGGACCTGATCAATCCTTGAGACCTGACCTTTGCCGCCGTCAATCAAAAGAATATCTGGAAGGTCATTCTGCTCAAGCATGCGTGTGAGGTGCCTGCGGACGGAATCTTCAAGTGCTGCATAGTCATCCCCTGCGGTGACGTTTTTCACCGAGAAGCGCCGATAGCGTGACTTATCCAGTCCTTCTTTGCCATAGACAACGCAAGATGCGTACGCAGCCTCACCCTGAGCATGACTGATATCGAAACACTCTATCCGGGCCGGAACAAAATTCAGTTTCAGAAGATCGGCGACTGCATCGAGCTTGCTTTGCGCTGCCTGGCGCCCCGACATGACAGACTGTATACCCGCTCTGGCGTTCTCTTCAGCCATTGCCAGCCATTGGCGACCGTCGCCTCGCACCCCTCTCTGGTGCTGCAGCGAGAGGCCTCGTTCTTTAAGTACTGACAACATAGGTGCAAGCACATCGGATTCTATGTCAGCAAATAGGACTTCAGGCAAGGTGTCACTTGCATGACCACCCAGATAGAACTGCTCGATATAGGAAGCAAACAACTCTTCGAGCGGCACACCAATTTTATCCTCCGGGAAAAAACTCTGGGAATTGGTGAGGCGCCCTTTACGAAAGGTGAGGCGTTGAACGCAGATCATTGCCTGCCACTCAATTGCGACCCAGACGTCCGCATTTTTCTCTCCAGACTCCGTCATCTGGCGTTCCTGGATGCGCCTCAGTAGCTCTACTCTATCTCTGAACTCTGCTGCCTTCTCAAATTGAAGATCCTCCGCTGCCTGCTCCATGCCAGCCTGAAGATCAGAGATGAGTTCGCGGGATTTACCCTCGAGAAACATTCTTGCGCGCTGAATGTCCCGTTCATACTCTTCTTTCGATATATGACCGACACACGGAGCCGAGCAACGATGAATCTCATACTGCAAGCAAGGACGGCTACGGTGGTTAAAGTAGCTATCTTCACAGTTGCGGAGAAGAAACAGTCGCTGCAGATAGTTCTGCGCCTCACGAGCAGCACCGGGGTTCGGATAAGGACCAAAATACAGGCCCTTTTTTCTGCGTCGCCCCCGGGCGTATGACAGAAGCGGATACGGGTGATCTGAAATGTGCAGGTAAGGATATGATTTATCATCCTTGAGCAGGATGTTGTACGGCGGACGATGCTTCTTGATAAGAGTTTGCTCAAGAATGAGCGCTTCGACTTCACTCCCCGTGACTGTGACATCGATATGATCAATCCGACTGACCAAAGCGACGGTCTTTGCGTTAAGACCTCGGGCACGGAAGTAACTCGAAACCCGGTTCTTCAGGTTTTTTGCCTTTCCTACGTAGAGTAGCGACTTGTCTTTGTCGTACATCCTGTAGACACCAGCCCTCTGGGTAAGCGACTTCAGGAATGCCTTAATATCGAAGTCAGGCATTAATTCACTTCGTTGGCGTCAATCAGTCCGTGCCGCAAGGCTAAATGGGTTAACTGCACGTCACTCTTTTCTATACCGAGCTTTTCAAAGATACGGTAGCGATAACTATTGACCGTTTTAGGGCTCAGAAACAGTGCTTCACCAATTAATGGGACACGTTGGCCTTTCGCAATCATGATGGAGATCTGGAGCTCTCTTTCAGACAAGGTCTCGAAGGGTGATCCAGCATCATCCTGAAATGGGCGTAATGCCAACTTCTGAGCAATTTCAGGACTGATATATTTATGGCCGGAATTCACTTTAACGATCGCTCTCAGCATTTCATCAAAATGTGCACCTTTGGTCAGGTAACCAGAGGCACCAATCTTCAGGAGCCGCGATGTGTAGGGGTCGCCGTCGTAAACAGTCAGCGCAATAATCTGAATCTCGGGCTGACGCTGAAGAATCTTCTGAGTAGCCTCAAGGCCACCGATGCCCGGCATATTAATATCCATAAGGACAACATCAGGCTCCAGGTCGCGCGCTTTCTGCACGGCCTCTTCGCCACTGGCAGCATCGCCGACAACCTCAACCTGCTCAGCATCGGCAAGCAAGCGACAAATACCTGATCGAACCAGATCCTGATCATCAACTACTAGGACTCGAATCAAAAAAACATCTCCAGAATTGGCCGGCTGCGATAAGGTGTGAAATATACCAAAGCAACTACACCGGGTACATGCGCTTCGATTGCCACGCGTATTTTTCACTGTTCAATATCATTGCTACCTCAACGACGCCATCGGCAGTATTCAGCCGGTTCGAGAAGCCGAGACGCCGAGCTAGTTTTAGCATTGGGCCGTTCTCGGGCAGAACTGATCCGTAGATCTGCAGAACGCCACGATCTTTCAGGTACTCGATAATACGACTCATCAGATGAAACCCAAGGCGCTCGCCTCGGGAATTATCATCAACAATCACAGAGAACTCAGCGGTTACGTCGTCAGGATCGATCCAGACTCTCACGACGCCGAATATTTTACCGTCACGCCAGGCTACGAAAGCCATTTCCCGGTCGTAATCTATCTGTGTAAGGCGAGCCAGCTCGGTATGATCAAAGCGCCGGCGAGCAGAGAAAAAACGCAACCTGAGACTCTCAGCGCTCAGGCGATGATAGAAGGCATCAAGCTGCGGCTCATCCTCTCCGCGGATAGGCCGAACAAGATATTCGACGTTATTCGGCGAGGTATAGCTGCCAGACAATTCTGTTGGATAAGGTAGGATTGCACATTTTACTGGCTCTCCGACTTCAGCGGCCACGCCAATGACACGATACCGACCAATCTGCTGACGGATTGCATTCACTTCCAGCCCTGAAAGCCACGGGTGATTCAGGGCGAGATGAGACAATGCGACCAGCCAACGCTCGAGTGTCAGTAAGTCTTTTTCAGGGTATTCCGAACGTTCCTGGAGAACCTCGTAAAAATGGGATTTGCGGATCAACTTTTCCGCAAGGTTTGCGTTCAGAGGTGGGAGCGCCACCTGGCGATCCACAAGAATATCGGCCGTACTGCCCCCGCCCCCGAAGAAGATAAACGGGCCAACCTCGTTGTCACGACCAATGCCGAACGAAAACTGAAGATTATCCAGTGCCCGGTGCATGGTCTGTACCGTGTATCCCAATATCGGACTCTCCGGGAATCGCTCAGTAATGACCTCAGAAAGCGAGTCAATCGCTGGCAGTAGCTCCTTCTCGTTGTGCAGATCGCGAACCACGCTGCGAATACGCTCGCGAGGGTTCGTGCCGTAGGCAAAAGGATACAAATAATCCTTGTGATGGACTCGCAGAACCCACGGCTTAGGGATTGCCTGAGCGTCTTTGATGAGCTCACCGGACGTCTTCCTGAAAATGCTATCGGCGCAGGAGTAGCCATATGCTTTAAGTAATTTGTAGGCATCCGGTGGGGATAGGTAGTCCCCTGCTTTGTAAGAGCTACGAATCTCCTCGTCCAGCCCAGAATGCTGCGCTGATACAGGAATCTCGATGCTTTCCGGGGTTTCGCGCAACAGGTCCTGTGTCCTCTGATGCTGAACCATGTACATGTAGGACTTGATAGCATTGTCCGGCGTATCAAATGTCGGAATTTTCGCGCGGTCGAAGCTCGCCCTTGCGTCCTCCACCGAATATTCACCGACCCAGCTCGTCAGTACCATCTTCTGGGTATGCGCAGCAACTTCTATCAAAGCGTCAGCATTTGCTTGTGCGTCTGTCCCCAGCCCTGGCGTAAATATAACCAGTAACGCGTCGACATTACGGTCAGTAAGAACGGTTTTGGCGACAGAGCTTAACTGCTCTGGCTTTAGCTCCGGGTTAAGAAGTAGCGGATTTTCTGCTTTAACGTAGTCTGGTAGCTGACTCTTCAGTGCCTGCGATCCATCCTGCGTGAAGGTCGCAAGCTCACCACCGTCGTGTAGAAGTCTATCCATCGCGATAATCGCAGGCCCTCGACCGTTCGCAATAACGGCAAGCCGGGGGCCAAAGCGTTCGCGGCGATTGCCCAGAGCATCCACACAGTCGAATAACTCGTCCGTTGCATTTACCCTGAGCACCCCTGCTCTGGCTAAAACCTCATCAATCAGGTCGTCCCGGCGAGACAGACCCTTCGGAGAAGACACCGGATTGAGAGGGCTATCAGAAAAACGGTTATTCTTTACTGCCAATACAAGCCTGTGCCTGGAAGCTGCGCGCAGAGACCGAACCAGCGCCCGGCCTGAGCGAATTTCATCAAGCTGGATGAGCAATGTCCGGGCCTTAGGTTCCTGAGATATGTGATCGATCAGATCCGGAAGTGTCACGTCCTCGCTGCGACCCAGCGTTGCGACATGAGAGAACCCAATTCCCCTGCTGTAAGCCCAGTCCATTACGCCAGAGGCGAGCGTGCCCGACTGCCCTATATAGGCAATACTACCCTGCCTGACAGGGACATGAAGGAAGCTTGCATTGAGCTTCCTGTGTGGAATAACGATACCAAGACAGTCAGGGCCCAGAATCCGCATCCGGGTCTGTTTAACGATGCGGTCGATTTTTTCCGAGTTAGGCCGGAACTGCCACGAACGTGTGCGCGCCATCCCGCCCGTGAGCACCATGGCGGCCTCGACACCAATAGCGTGCAGCTGCTTTATTACACGCGCAACGGAGTCCGCAGGAGTGCAGATAATAGCCAGATCGGGTGGGCTCTTCAGTTGGCTTATTTTTGCCACCGCCGGCAAGCCATAAATCTCTTTATAGCCCTTACTGTTAACAGGCTGGATTTTGCCTTCGTACCCTGCCTCCAGGAGGTTTCTGACAATTGCACCGCCAAGACTGCCCTGCCTGTCGGATGCACCAATTACAGCGATCGACTCGGGCTGCACAAAGCGTTCAAGAGATCGGGTACCCATCAAACCTCCATTGGTTTTTTGTGTTTGTGCCAGTCGAGAGTACACTGAGCAAAAACAAGACGGTCAGGAACAGATGCCATTAGCGTATTACACGTCGGAAGAGCACTTCTCGCACTTTACGGATGAAGACCATCCCGAACACGCCATGCGAATCATGGCCATAGAGCAGGAGCTTAAATCTCAGGGCATCTGGGAGCAACTGATTCATGTCAATGGTCGGTCGGCTGATATGCCAGACATCCTTCGGGCGCACAGCAAAGGCTATGTTGAACAGCTCCACCTGATACAACCTAAGCATGGCCATATCTACGTTGACGAAGATACCGCCATGTCCCCCGGCTCACTCAATGCCGCCTTGTGGTCGGCAGGGTCCTGTACAGCAGCATTGGATGACCTTGCAAAAGGCGAGCAGTCGCGCGCCTTCGTTGCAACGCGCCCGCCGGGTCATCATGCAGAACACCGCAAGGCCATGGGGTTCTGCTTTTTCAATAACGTTGCCATATCAGCGCTCAGGGCTGCTGACGTCCACCACTTTCAGCGGATAGCCCTTCTCGACTTCGATGCCCATCAGGGCAATGGCACTATAGATATTCTTGGGAATGATCAGCGTTTTCTCATCTGCTCCAGTTTTCAGCACCCTTTTTACCCATACACTCACTACGAGCAGTCAAAGTTCAGTAACCTGATCAATGTTCCGCTTGAGTCTGGCACCGGCAGTGCAACCTTCAGGGCTATGATCGAAGAACACTGGCTGCCAGCGCTGAAGTCGTATGCGCCTGAGCTTATTATCGTTTCGGCGGGTTTTGATGGCCACAAAGATGACCCAATGGCGGAATTGAATTTACTGGATTCAGACTATAACTGGCTTGGCTGTTTGATTGATGACATTGCAGCAACAAGAAACACTCCCGTACTGAGTATTCTGGAAGGTGGATACGACCTCAACGCCCTGGGTCGTTCCGTCGCTGCATACCTGACAGGCCTGCAGTCAAACTAGCGCGCTTTATTTTCACAATCCCTGTCACACTCTGGAGTGCAAAACTTACCGTCTGTCACAGAAAGCCACAGAGGTACGCACGATTTTCCCGATTGCAGATGGCATGATTTCAGCAGTTCCAACAAACAGGATACTGCTATGAGACCAAAGCAAGAAACTGGAGTTATTTACGCAATTGTTGCTACACCAGAATCACTGTCACGCGTAACAAAGGCAGAGATGGCGCTGATTGCATTGACGGCGTGCGTGAGCACATCCGTCCTGATCGTTGCAGCCCGATCTTTGTTTTAGAACGGTTTATGTACAGATCAATACGAAAACATGAATTCAAAAACAAAAAAGCCCAGCAATATGCTGGGCTTTTTTGTGAAATAAGTGGCGGAGGGATAGGGATTCGAACCCTAGATAGGCTATTAACCTATGCCGGTTTTCAAGACCGGTGCTTTCAACCGCTCAGCCATCCCTCCGAACGGCGCTTATATTACCTCTCTCATTTTCCACGTCAACTTCTTTTTTAAAATCAATTCGTTACCGCCTTACCTTTAGAGCTGACAGTACCCAACCACAGGGCTATCATGGGTGGTAAATCTTGGGGGCTTCAGTGAACTACACCATACTCATATCCAGCTCGCCCTTTCAGGGAAGCCAGCATCAATTGGCCATGCGGTTTATACGTGCGACTCTGGAAAGTGATTATTCGATCAAAAGGATATTTTTCTACGGCGATGCTGTACTCGCTGCAAATCGCCTTCAGACCCCACCGCAGGGGCAGAAATCGATTGCGCAAAGCTGGGCGGAGCTTGCAGAAGAAATCTCTATCCCTTTACACGCCTGCATTGCTAACAGCGTACGCAGAGGGATTGTTGATGAACGGGAAGCTGAGCGCTATAACCTTGGCGTATCATCGATACACCCCTCATTCACGCTCACCGGGCTTGGGGAAATGGCCGAGGTTGTTCATGACAGTGAGAAAATGGTGCAATTCTGATGAGCTCTTCCATTCTGATTAACATCACTCGTCCACCGACGCCTGACTGCGAGGCGCTGGAGTATGCACTGGCTATGGCGGCTTTTGATATCGAAGTGAAAATTCTTTTCTCAGGTCGCGGCATTGATTGGCTTAACGCGGGCCAGGCTTCGCGCAAACTCGGAGGAAAGTCCCCGGCTAAGCTACTTGCGGCGCTCCCGATGTACGGTATTGATGACATTGCTGTAGCTGGCGGACCGGCAACCTCAGACGAAAGCCCGAAAACTTTCGATACCTGCCAGACTATTTCGCAGCAGCAAGCGGCAAACTGGGCCAGAGATGCCCATCATGTGGTATCTTTCTGATCATGATTGTTCACACCCTATTTTCAGATTCGCCTGACACACTGAGCCAGGTCAAAGCCGCACTATTGCCGGGGGATGCAGTCCTGCTCGCGGGAGACGGCTGCTACCAGATCGAGAGAGCAAAGCAGATCAGCTCAGACGCTGATCTTTTTATGCTGACAGAGGACGCTCAGGTCCGCGGAATCAATGAAACTAATGCTCGTCTGATCAGCGATCCCGAGTGGGTAACCCTGACGGCAGATAGCCAGCAAGTAATAAGTTGGTTCTGAGATGGCGCCCCTCAATGACCTGACACTGGATAAAGATGGTTTTCTGGTTGAACTTAACGACTGGAATGCGGATGTTGCTGCAGTGCTTGCGCAAGATGAAGGTATCATCCTTACAGACGCTCATTGGGAAATCATCAATGCCATTCGCGCCTTCTACGCCGAGTTTGACCTCGCGCCAGCGATGAGGCCCCTCTCCCGCTATATTAAGCAGACACTCGGTGCTGACAAAGCAGGGAGTATTTACCTGATGACATTATTTCCTGAAAGCCCGGCGAAGAAAGCCGCAAGAATAGCTGGCCTTCCAAGACCGGAGAACTGCCTGTGACACAACACGCCCTGGCCGATTACGTGCGCATCCTTGCCAGAGGAAAGAACGCCAGCCGAAATATGACGTTCGAAGAGGCGCGATTTACGATGAGTGAGATGCTCGCCGGACGTTATGAAGATGTTCAGCTCGGTGCAATATTTATGCTGCTGCGGGTACTTGAAGAAACCCCTGATGAAATAGCCGGGTTTGCGTCTGCAGTTAATGAGTACTGGCCCGAGCCAGCTGGACATTTTGACCTGGTCTGGTCGAGTTATGCAGGCAAACGGCGCCAGCCGATGTGGTGGGTGCTATCTGCGCTACTGCTTGGTCAGATGGGGCATCGTATCCTTGTACACGGCACTTTGGCTCACACTCTGGGTCGGGTTTATGCCCATGAAGTTTTTCAGGAGCTTGGCTTAACTACCGCAACCAGAGATTCCCTGGGTACGATTACCGCTCCATTAGTCTACCTGCCCTGCTCTGAGGTGCACCCAACGCTACAACAGTGGCTTAGTCTTAAGTCAGTCCTGGGGGTGCGTTCACCGATCAATACGGTGCTTAAAACAATCGCTCCGGCAGGCGTGCCTTCTGTGCAGGGCATATTCCACCCGGATTACCGGACGACTCACTCTATGGCGGCAAGTATTAATCAGGATACGGCTGCCATCATCAAGGGTGAAGGTGGCGAATTTGAGGTAAATCCTGAGCGTCCCTGTCAGGTGACAGTGGTTGTTGAGGGTGAAGAAGCCCAGTTTCGGATTGCCAATGATTCATCCCACTATGATGATAAAGCCGCAAGCCCGAACACCGAACATCTCATCAAACTCTGGCAAGGCCAGGACCACTCGCAATATGGTCACGATGCCGTGCTACGTACAGCCGCCCTGGCCCTGTGTGCCATGCTCAAGTCAACAGACTACGTATCCGCTTTATCGCAATGCAGCAAAGCCTGGGCAGAGCGGGATAAAAGCTTACTAGCCTGAGCGCCAGTTAAGCGTAGAGTGAAGGCTGACAACGCTCCCCACAATCGTGAGCGTAGGGGCTTGAATCTTCCGGCCAGCGACGTATTCAGGCATGGAAGCGAGCGTACCCGTGTGCACTTGCTGGTCCGGTAAGGTGCCCTTCTCGATCAACGCAATCGGTGTTTCTGCAGGCATGCCGTGCGCGATCAGCTGACTGCAGATCTCCGGCAAACCAACCAATCCCATATAGATTACAAGTGTCTGCTGTGGATGAATCAGTTCATCCCATGGCAGATTACAGGTGCCGTCCTTCAAATGCCCTGTTACGAAACGTACGCTTTGTGCATGATCCCGATGAGTAAGCGGGATGCCAGCATACGATGAGCAGCCGCTTGCAGCGGTAATTCCGGGCACAACCTGAAATGGAATACCTGCCTCTGCTAACTGTTGAATTTCCTCACCGCCACGACCAAAAATAAAGGGATCTCCCCCCTTGAGCCGCAGCACTCTTCGACCTTTCAGAGCTTCATCAACCAACCGCTGATTGATTTGATCCTGAGGGACAGCATGGTCGCTTCTCGCCTTACCAACGTAATGCCTCTCGCAATCATCGGGTAATAGGCTGAGTATGGCTGGACTGACCAAACGATCGTAGAAGACAACGTCTGACATCTGAATCAAACGCAGAGCCCGAAAGGTCAACAAGTCAGGATCACCGGGGCCCGCGCCTACAAGAAATGCCTCTCCGGCAGAGATATTCTCACCAGAGAGCAATCCCTCGACTATCTTATCGGCTGATGCTTCTTGTCTTGCCAGCACCTGGTCGGGGGCCTGAGACTGCATCAATCTTCGCCAGAAAACTCCCCGCTCCTTAGATGTGCCCTCGCTGCGCAACCTCAGTCTCAGCGACTCCAGCCACTGGCCAAGCCGCGAGTAATCTGTGGGGATAAATGCTTCGATGCGGTCTCTGACGAGCCGCGTCAGTGCAGGGGTTGCCCCACCGGTGGAGATCGCAACCTTCAGCGGTGAACGATCGACAACCGCGGGAAAGGAAAAATCGTTGTCTTCAGGCTCATCAGTACGACAAACCCACGCGCCAGAGCTTCTGGCGAGACGAGCCTGATGTTCGTTTGTCGCCTTGTCATCCGTCGCCAGAACAACATAGTCGCCCGCTCGGTAATCTTCTTCTCCGGCGACACGCTCGTGGCAAGTCAGTCTATCACCAGCCAGATCAAGGATCGCATTATCGATATTGGGCGCAATGACGTAAATCACCGCACCGGTATCGATCAGAGTTTTCACTTTTCTCGCAGCAACCGCTCCCCCGCCGATGATATAAAAGCGGGCTCGCGATGCATTAATTACGAGGGGTAGATGACTTTTGCTCACGCACCTTTCCGCTCAGAGGCAACCTTCTCAGTACTGATCCGCTCAGTACCACCCATGTATGGACGAAGCGCCTCTGGTACAGAAACCGAACCATCTTCTTCCTGATAGTTTTCAAGAATAGCGACCAGTGTCCGGCCGACGGCCAAACCTGAGCCGTTCAGTGTGTGGAGCAGTTCGGGCTTGCCTGTCTGAGGATTACGCCAGCGCGCCTGCATACGACGAGCCTGATAATCGCCAAAAGTACTGCAGCTGGAGATTTCGCGGTACTTCTGCTGACCGGGGAGCCAGACTTCAAGATCGTAGGTTTTGGCTGCTGAAAAGCCCAGGTCACCACCACACAGAATCACCTTGCGGTATGGGAGATTCAGTTTCTGAAGGATAGCTTCAGCATGACCGGTCAATTCTTCAAGAGTCTTCTCTGAATCTTCCGCCTTAACAAACTGAACCAGCTCGACTTTGTCGAACTGATGCTGGCGAATCATGCCTCGGGTGTCACGACCATAACTACCCGCTTCACTACGGAAGCATGGGGTATGGGCAACTTTTTTCACCGGCAGCTCGACATCATTGACTGTGTCACGCAGCAGGTTGGTTACAGGAACCTCAGCGGTAGGAATCATATACAGATCTTTATCACCCTGAGCCTGCGGAATTTTAAAGAGATCTTCTTCAAACTTGGGCAGCTGGCCTGTGCCCTCGAGCGCCTGACGGTTAACCAGGTACGGCACGTAAGTTTCTTCGTAACCATGCTCGAGTGTGTGCGTATCAAGCATGAACTGGGTCAGTGCCCTGTGCATTCTGGCGATAGGACCGCTCATGACGGCAAAACGAGAGCCTGCAACCACAGCACCGGCATCGAAATTAAGGCCGTGCGGCTCGCCTACATCTACGTGATCTTTCGGCTCAAATGAAAACTCGCGCGGCTCACCCCATTTCAGGACTTCAACATTGTCGTCCTCATCGCTGCCCGCAGGCACTTCCGCCAGGGGCACATTCGGAATCGCCATCAGCATTTCACGAAGATCAGACTCAACCTGCTTAGCAGCTTGCTCTGCGCGCGTAATATCGGCATCCAGACCACTCATTACCTGAGCCTTCGCCTCTTCTGGCGACATGCCCTGTCCGATCAGCTGGCCAATCTGTTTGGATGCTTTCTTCTTTTCTGCCTGCAGCGACTGAGCTTCAGTCAGTGCTTTTTTACGTGCATCGTCAAGTCGACCGAATTCCACATCATCAAATGAAAAGCCCTTCTTGGCGAGGGCATCTTTAACATCATCTATGTTGTCGCGAATGTACTTAATATCGAGCATTGTTCTTCTTAAACCAGAGATTTTGAGAGCCACATTCCTGCGGCCGTAGCAGCAAGACACCCCAGCAGACTGACACCTATGTAGGCCAGAAACGCTTCATATCGCGCCTGCTGCAGTAGAGAAATACTTTCTAATGAGAAGGTAGAAAAGGTAGTAAATGCACCTAAAAAACCCACCATCGCCAATTGACGGTGATGATCGCCACCAAACCCATTTTCGACGAGCCAGATATAGGCGACGCCAATGGCGAAGGAGCCTAACAGGTTCACTGAAAGCGTGCCATAGGGGAAAGGCCGGTCAAGCCACTTAAATACCGCCGTCGCCATGCTGAATCTTGCGACCGCGCCCAGCGCTCCTCCCAGAGCGATCCATAAATACGCCAAAGTTAACTACCGCCGTCTGTATATCGTTTCTTATCGCTCAGTCGATTGAGTTCACGAAGGTGATCCAGCTTGGCACCAATCTTCTGCTCAAGGCCGCGAGCTACCGGAGAGTAAAAACGCTCATCCGCCAGGACTTCAGGGAAATAGTTTTCACCCGCGGCAAATGCCTCAGGCTCGTCATGCGCATAACGGTACTCGGCACCGTAGTTCATGTCCGACATCATCTGAGTAGGAGCGTTTCTGAGGTGTAATGGTACCTCATAGCCCGGTGTTGACTGCACCAGTTTCCTCGCCGCTTTGTACGCTGTGTAAACTGCATTGCTCTTTGGTGCGCATGCTAAGTAAACAACGGCCTGAGCCAGGTTGAGCTCTCCCTCAGGGCTACCCAGTCGCTCCTGAGCCTCCCATGCGGCAGTACAGACAGAGAGTGCGCGGGGATCAGCATTGCCGATATCTTCACTGGCCATACGGACAAGTCGCCTTGCTATGTAGAGTGGATCGCAACCCCCGTCGAGCATACGACTGAACCAATATAGGGAGGCATCCGGGTCAGACCCCCGGACCGATTTGTGCAAAGCTGATATCTGCTCATAAAAGGCATCACCGCCTTTGTCGAACCTACGCAGACTGCTAACTAATACCGCACGAACATCATCGTCACAGAGAGAAGATCCGCCATTCAGCTGCAGCGCCTGCTCTAACAGATTCAGGGCACGGCGGGCATCGCCATCCGCGGCAGCTGCAAGAACAGAAAGCGGAGATTGATCTTTCTGCTTAACTCCTTCCGACTCAAGTCCACGCTGAATGACCTTAACAAGATCATCGTCCGTAAGAGACTTAAGGATATATACCTGCGCTCGCGAGAGAAGTGCATTGTTCAACTCAAACGACGGATTTTCTGTCGTAGCCCCAACAAAGATAAAGGTTCCGTCCTCAACGTATGGCAGGAAGGCGTCCTGTTGTGACTTATTGAAACGATGAACCTCGTCGATAAAAAGCAGTGATTTGCGGCCACGCCCCGCTGCCTGTCGCGCCTGCTCAACCGCCGCCCGGATCTCTTTGACCCCGGCCATGACCGCACTCAATGACAGAAACTGAGCATCGACGTAGCTGGCGATAAGACGGGCTAGCGTGGTTTTGCCTACGCCCGGCGGCCCCCACAGAATAAGAGAGTGAATCTGTCCTGCGTTCAAAGCATTCCGCAGAGGCGCGCCTTCGCCGACGACATGTTCCTGCCCGATGTAATCGTCGAGCGAGCCAGGCCTGAGGCGCGAAGCCAACGGCTCGTATGGTTTACCCTGCGAAAATAAATCAGCTGCCATGGCGCCCGTCGATTACGTCAACATCATCAGGCGCAACAAAGGTGAATGCAGCTGGATCAAGCTCAGGGTTTACTTGCTGAGCAGTAAAACGAATTTCGGTGATTTGCCCAGCAGCGTCGAATATACGCATAAATTCAACTTCATCATTTACGTAGTCGAACTCAAGCGCTTCAAACAACTGGCTGGCATCCAGAGGCTTCAATCTGTAACGCACGGCATTACCAGCCTCTTCTCTCGTTGCTGTGTAGCTGTCAGAGATATTGCTGACATCACCACTCAGAAGCAGTGCGGGGGTTTCCTGAAGCTTTGATTCAAGATTACGAATGGTAACCTGCTCCAGGTCCATATCGTAAACCCATACAGATTCGCCATCGGAGACAACCAGCTGCTCGTAAGGTGGGTTTGTTTGCCAGCGCATTTTTCCTGGTCGCTGAACAGAGAGCGTCCCTGATAGACTCTGCAACACTTCCCCATTCTGATCCATGGTCACCTGCGAGAACTCGGTTTCCATCGAGTTAAGGGACGTCAGTCTTGAGGTGAATTCCTCCAGCGCTTCACCGGCGTGGATACCCAATGACACTACAGAAAAAATAATCCCGCCTGCGAATGCGGTCAGCTTTGAAAACATAAAAAGACTCTACTTTTATTTGAGTTAAGCAGGAGGTGGTGCAATAACTTCACGACTACCGTTGTGAGCTGGTGGTGAAACGACACCCGCTGCCTCCATGGTCTCGACGAGCCTTGCGGCCCGGTTGTAGCCAATACGTAATTTACGCTGCACTGATGAGATCGAGCATTTACCGGATTCGGTCACAAAGGCAACCGCCTGATCGTACAGATCGTCTTTTTCACCGTCGGCGTCATCGCCGCCCATGCCCGGCACCGAACCATCCTCACCCACTTGTGTGATTTCTTCGATGTAGTCAGGTTCCCCACGTTGCTTCCATTCTGCAACGACGCGATGCACTTCGTCATCGTCAATGAAGGCTCCATGAACCCTTTCAGGCAAAGCGTTACCTGGAGGCATAAACAGCATGTCGCCATGCCCCAGCAGCTGCTCAGCTCCGCCCTGATCAAGAATGGTCCGCGAGTCGATTTTTGATGACACCTGGAATGCAATCCGCGTCGGTACGTTTGCTTTGATCAAACCGGTAATAACATCCACAGATGGGCGCTGAGTCGCCAGAATCATATGAATGCCTGCTGCACGTGCTTTCTGGGCGATTCGAGCGATGAGTTCTTCTACTTTCTTGCCAACCATCATCATCATGTCGGCAAACTCGTCCACGACAATCACAATGTACGGCAAGGGTTCAAGCGTGGGCGGAGTCGTATCGAATGATTGATCAATTTGCCAAAGCGGATCAGCCAGTGGTGTACCCGCCTCAATGGCGTCCTTAACCTTCTTGTTATAACCGGCAATATTACGAACACCCATCGCCGCCATTAACTGATAGCGGCGTTCCATTTCAGCGACCGACCAACGAAGGCCACTGGCGGCCTCTTTCATGTCTGTGATAACAGGCGTCAGCAGATGAGGGATCCCTTCATAGACGGATAATTCCAGCATCTTCGGATCGACCAGAATCAACCTGAGTTCTTCGGGCGTAGACTTAAACAACAGCGACAGCAGCATCGCATTCACACCTACCGACTTACCCGACCCTGTCGTACCCGCAACAAGGAGGTGGGGCATTTTGGCAAGGTCAGTAATCACAGGATTACCTGCAATATCATGACCCAGCGCGAGCGTAAGCGGTGATTTCGACTTGTCGTAATCTTCAGACGACAAAACCTCACCCAGTGTAACCATGGCGCGATTTTCGTTAGGGACTTCAATCCCCATGACCGATTTGCCCGGTATGACCTCTACAACACGTACCGCAACCATGGCCATCGAGCGTGCGAGGTCCTTCGCCAGGTTCGATATTTTACTGGCTTTGACACCCGGTGCTGGCTGGATCTCAAAACGCGTAATAACCGGGCCCGGTGCCACAGCAGTCACTTCAATCTTCACACCGAAGTCGGCAAGTTTCTGCACCAGAAGCTCGGATAAATCGTGCAGACGCTCCTCTGAGAAGCCGGCCTTGCCATCACTTTTAGGCGGGTCCAGCAAAGCAATTGAAGGCAACGGGTCGTTACCTTTGAATAATTTGCCCTGTAAATCTCGTTTAGCCCTGTCGCTTGGGCGCGACTCGCGCTTTTCGAGCGGCTCAATTTTCAAAGATTTAACATCGGCAACAGTGTTCTCGATGATGTCATTATTTGGGGCCGTCTTGGGCACTTCGCGGGCGGCGACAGCCTGAGTCGGGATGACATCTTCGCTTCTTGCCTGGGCGGCAGGTGCGGGTTTGGGCTCGGCTTCAGGGCCAGCTTCAGGCTTAGAAACATCCCAGGGCAGATCACTCACGAGTGAATCGTCACCGTGGTCATCCAATGCACTGAAACCTTCGAAGTTATCGAGCAGATCGCTGCCTGCATCGGATGCCGCAACGGCTGATGGCGCATCGAGCCGGCTATTCTTAGGTAAACCTGAATTCGAGGCGGTGACTTCAGGCTTACTGGCAGAGTCAGGTTCTTGGGTGCCAGTCGCGCGTTTCTTCGCGACAAAGGCGAATGCCTTGCGAAAGATGCTGTCACCGGTCGTCTTTTGGTCGTGGGCAGTAGCGCCCGCTTTCTCTACGCTTTGAGAGTCAGCTTTCTTGTTTCCGGAAATACGCCCAATAAAAGAAAGAGCAATACCACCGACCCGCTCGAAAAACATCAGCCAGGAGAACTCGAGAAACAAAACAAGGCCGAGTGCCAGTGCGACAATCAGAATCGAGACGGACCCGATAAAGCCAAATAGTGGCACCATCAGCGCTATAGCGCCCTCGCCTATGATGCCGCCAGCACCAGCTGGCAGGAGCTCGCCCCGCCAGATGCTGACATCTGCCAGGGCGGCAAGTGAGATAAGAATGAGCAACAGGCCGCTGGCTCTGAGCACCCAGACCCGACCTTCTACGGCTGGCGCCTTGCGGAACAACAACCAGGTTTTAGCCATGATCAGAGCAGGGAAAGCAAATGCGAGATACCCCAGGCCGTGAAGTAGGAAGTCGGCCAGGTAGGCTCCGACGCGCCCAATGGAGTTGTCTGCTGTGCCGCTACCGACAACAGACCAAGCGACATCTTCCGGGTCATAGGAAAAGAGAGCCAAAAACAGCAAAACACAACCAAGCGTAAGCAGAAGAAACCCTATGTCGTGGCGCTTACGCCAGCCGTCGTCCGACATATTTTTCTGTTTATTGTCGATTTCAGAGTGCTGCGATGACAAAATATCGTCCTGCTAATGGTCAAACGTCCACAGTCTACCACGGCTAAACGAGCCTGTTCATAACTATGATTGATTGGTTAGATGAGTTCCGCCCGCCGGAATTCCCAGATACAAGTAGAGCACTCGAAGAGCCCGAAGGACTTCTTGCCGCAGGCGGCCACCTGAGCCCTGCGTGGCTGGATTGCGCCTACCGGAAAGGAATCTTCCCATGGAATGATCCTGATGAGGCGCGGCTCTGGTGGACTCCTATGCCTCGAGCGGTCATTCTTCCGGAAACCTTCAGAATTCCTAAAAGGATTGCCCGCGAGGTTCGCAATACCGATCTTCGCGTCACAGCGAACCTTGATTTCAAAGGAGTAATAAAGGGCTGTATGGCTCCCCGGGCCGACAGCGAAGGTACCTGGATAGACGATGAGATTATTGATAACTACCCCAGACTCCATAACGCAGGTCGGGCGATATCAATAGAGTGCTGGGATAAGTCCGGAGCCTTGTGTGGTGGTTTCTATGGGCTATCCATAGGCCGCATTCTCTTTGGCGAAAGTATGTTCACCAAACACAGCGGAGCATCAAAGGTGGCCTTTGCTACCGCCGCCCCACTCCTGTTTGAACTTGGTTTTGAGATGATTGATTGCCAGATGAGAACCTCACATCTGGAGCGATTCGGTATTATTGAGCTGGATCGCCCTGAATTTGAGAGCCGACTTCACGCGGGAGTAAACAAGCCTGCGCCTTCACCACTTCCCGGCGTTCTGAAATGAGATCAATCCCCTTATTTACACCTGCCGAGACACACGACTGTCCATACCTTGAAGACAGACAAGCGCAGAGTCAGTACGTCGACCCCAGGATAGTACCGGACTTGGATACCATGAGCGCACTGAGTCGACTGGGCTTCCGGCGCAGCGGAAAGCTCATTTACCGGCCCTCCTGCCCATCGTGCCGCGAATGCCAGTCCATCAGAATCCCAACTGCACAGTTTGCCCCGAGCAGAAACATGAAGCGCGTACTTAATCGCACTCGCCACTGGCGGGTGTCGGTGCGCCCTCTGTCGGATAGTCCTGAGTTCTTCGATCTCTACTGCAGATATATCAATGCGAGGCATCAGGATGGCGACATGTATCCCCCCTCCCGACAGACCTACGATGAGTTTATTGGCGAAAGCCTCGGCAACACACAGTTTCTCGTGGCCGAGGATGGCGAGGGGGTAATTGGTGTTCTGGTTTTCGACAGATTCAATGATGGGCTCTCGGCTGTGTATTGCTTCTACGAGCCGGACCGCGAAAGCGAATCAGTGGGCACATCTATGATTATTCGTCTGACGCTGTTAGCCCGAAGCGTCGGACTTCCCTACAACTACCTCGGCTATTACGTCGAGAACTGTCGGAAAATGAGCTACAAAGCCCGCTTCACTCCTCTTGAAGTTCTGAGTGATAACGACTGGATACGCCTAAATCCCGCCTAAGCTTTGCCATAGCGAGTGTTTTAGGGCAGAATGCGCGCGCATTGAACAAGTTTCAGACAGGTGACGAATGGCAAAAGACGATCACATTGAAATGGAAGGCGAAGTCATCGACACGCTTCCTAATACAATGTTCCGGGTTAAACTGGAAAACGGTCACGTAGTGACCGCTCATATTTCCGGCAAAATGCGTAAGAATTACATCCGTATTCTTACTGGCGACAAAGTTAAAGTGGAACTGACACCTTACGATCTTAGTAAGGGACGCATCACTTACCGCGCTCGCTGATCCTCGCCTTCGGCAATCTGCCGGCCATCAGGCCGGCATTGCCTCAGGTAATTCCAACGAAAGCTCGCCGTCGACGACGGTAATCTCAATCTCGCCACCCTTAGAAAGATCACCAAACAGGATCTTCTCAGCCAGCGGTTTCTTGATCTTATCCTGAACCAGACGAGCCATTGGGCGTGCACCCATCTTCTCGTCATAGCCGTGCTCAGCAAGCCAGCTACGGGCCTCATCATCAACGTTCAGCAGCACACCCTTGTCGTCTAACTGACCCTGAAGTTCAGCCAGGAACTTATCGACGACATGTAGCGTGGTATCCGGCGTAAGAGGCGCGAACTGAATAACACTGTCGAGACGGTTGCGGAACTCAGGTGTGAACAGCTTCTTAAGCTCCTCGGCACCATCCGTTGTATGATCCTGCTGCGTGAAACCAATACTCGCACGACTCATCTGAGCAGCACCGGCATTGGTCGTCATAACCAAAATCACGTTACGGAAATCCGTCTTGCGACCGTTGTTATCCGTCAGCGTACCGTGGTCCATAACCTGAAGCAGAATATTGAACACCTCAGGGTGAGCCTTCTCGATTTCATCCAGAAGTAGCACGCAATGAGGCGTTTTATTCACCGCTTCTGTCAGTAAGCCGCCCTGGTCATAACCCACATAACCCGGAGGCGCACCAATCAGGCGAGAGACCGTGTGGCGCTCCATGTACTCAGACATATCGAAGCGGACAATCTCCATGCCCATGACAGACGCAAGCTGCTTCGTAACCTCTGTTTTACCAACACCGGTTGGGCCGGCAAAGAGGAATGAGCCGATCGGCTTTTGCGGACTGTTCAACCCAGCACGAGACATTTTAATGGCTGTTGAGAGTGTCTGAATCGCTTCATTCTGACCAAACACCACCATCTCGAGCTTATCTTCGAGACCAAAGAGCAGTTCTTTGTCAGACGCTGATACAGACTTCGGTGGAATGCGTGCTATCGCTGCCACCACCTCTTCTACTTCACCCACATTAATGGTTTTCTTACGTTTGCTTGGTGGGACCATCTGCTGTAAAGCACCTACTTCATCAATCACATCAATTGCCTTGTCGGGCATGTTGCGGTCATTGATGTAGCGATCGGCCAACTCTGCAGCGGCTTTAAGGGCTTTGTCCGTGTACTTGACCTTGTGGTGCTCTTCAAAGCGAGATTTGAGACCCTTGAGGATTTTATAAGTATCCTCAACAGACGGCTCTGCCACATCGATCTTCTGGAAACGACGGGTCAGAGCACTGTCTTTCTCGAAAATCCCACGGAATTCCGTAAATGTGGTTGAGCCTACGCAGCGCACCTCACCTGAACTCAGAAGCGGCTTCAGCAGATTGCTTGCATCCATAACACCACCAGAGGCGGCACCAGCACCGATAATGGTGTGAATTTCATCGATAAACAGTATGCCGTGAGGTTGACGCTTCAACTCTGCCAGCAATGCTTTGAAACGTTTTTCGAAGTCACCCCGGTATTTAGTGCCAGCCAGAAGTGCGCCCATATCGAGACTATAGACAACAGCATCGCTGATCACATCGGGTACTTCTTCGTCGACAATGCGCTTAGCCAGGCCTTCAATAATGGCCGTTTTACCGACGCCAGAGTCACCGACAAGAAGCGGATTGTTCTTACGTCGACGCGCCAGAATCTGCACAAGACGATTAACTTCGAACTCGCGTCCGATCAATGGGTCGATTTTACCCTCGCGCGCCAGGCGATTGAGGTTAGTCGCATACCCTTCAAGAGCAGACTTGGACCCTGCTTCCGCTTCTTCATCGAGATTGTCTGCCGCCTGATCAGCGCCCTCTTCCGGACCGCTGACTTTCGAAATGCCGTGAGAGATGTAATTAACCACATCAATACGAGCAATATTCTGCTGCTTCAGGAAATAAACAGCCTGGCTTTCCTGCTCACTGAATATGGCGACAAGGACATTCGCACCGGAGACTTCAGTTTTGCCCGATGACTGAACGTGGAATACGGCCCGCTGCAGGACGCGCTGAAAACCCAACGTTGGTTGAGTTTCCTGCTCGCCATTAGATTCCGGGATAAGGGGAGTTGTGGAATCGACGAAGTCATCCAGATCTTTGCGGAGTTTGACAATATCGGCTCCGCAAGCCTGAAGTACGGTCGAAGCCGCATCATTGTCTAGCAGCGCCAACAGCAGATGTTCGACTGTCATAAATTCGTGACGCTTAGAACGAGCCTCCTTGAATGCTTCATTCAGGGTTTGCTCGAGTTCTCTATTCAGCATAAAGCCTCCTGGTTTCAGTCGTCTGCCGGGGCTATCTCACACATCAACGGATGTTGGCAGTCCTTGGAGTATTGATTCACAATTTCTGCTTTAGTTTCAGCAATGTCTTTAGTATAGACGCCACACACGGCACTGCCTTTCATGTGGACCGCGAGCATAATCTCTGTTGCCTGCTCCGGTGTTTTGCTGAAAAACTGTTGTAAAACCTCTACAACAAATTCCATTGGCGTGTAGTCATCATTCATCATCACCACGCTGTACATCGACGGGCGCTTCAGCTCCGGCAGGGACTCCTGAACCGCAATATTTCCGTCTTCCTCGTGATGAGGATCCTGACCACTTAAGCTTAGTTGATATTTATACATGACGCGTCGATGGGATTCTGTGTTTGCCAAATTAGTCACATGATAACGCTGTCAGGCCAACCCGACCACTCAGGCATACCACCTTAGTCGAATATGTGATTAATTAGGTCAATCAGTGTCTTGACGGGCCACAATGGGCGGCGTAGGTTTTACACGACTAGGGTATACAAGCCCTATCCACGAAAAACGCACCTATATCTGTAGTTATAAGGAGATTTGCGATGAAAACAGGGACTGTAAAGTGGTTCAATAACGCCAAAGGTTACGGTTTTATCCTAAGTGACGAAACCAATGAAGATCTGTTTGCCCATTACTCAGTCATTGATATGGACGGATACCGCACACTGAAAGCAGGCCAATCTGTCCAATTCGACATCAAACCCAGCGATAAAGGACTGCACGCGATCAACATCCGTGCCCTTGATGGTGCAGAGGCTTCGGCACCAGCAGCAAAGGCTGAACAAGCAGAGCCTGCCTGAGGCACAATCTTTTTCAGACGCGCATAAAAAAACCGCCGGAAGGCGGTTTTTTCTTTTAACCCAGTATTACTGCTGATCAATCAGAGTATTAAGGGTCTTGCTCGGACGCATGACTTCAGTCGCCTTCTCTGGGTTTGGCCAGTAGTACCCACCGATATCTACCGATGAGCCCTGAACAGATTTCAATTCTTCCAGGATCTGGGATTCATTGTCATTGAGAGCGTTTGCCAGCGGCTTAAAGTGCTCAGACAGCTCGGCGTCATCAGCCTGAGCAACCAGAGCCTCCGCCCAGAACTTCGCGAGGTAGAAATGACTGCCACGGTTGTCCAGATTACCCAGCTCGCGCCCTGGAGATTTCTGTTCCTGCAGAATTCGCCCTGTCGCGATATCCAATGTTTTGCCAAGCACTGCTGCTTTAGCATTGCCGGTTTTCTCTGCGAGGTGCTCCAGCGACGCTGAAAGCGCCATAAACTCGCCCAGAGAGTCCCAGCGCAGGAAGTTTTCTTCAAGTAGCTGCTGAACATGCTTTGGTGCAGAGCCGCCAGCGCCTGTTTCAAACAGACCACCGCCGTTCATCAGGGGGACAATTGAGAGCATCTTAGCGCTGGTGCCCAATTCAAGAATTGGAAACAGATCAGTCAGGTAGTCACGAAGCACATTACCAGTGACTGATATCGTGTCTTTGCCGTCTTTCATGCGAGCAAGCGTGAATCGAGTAGCTGCTTCCGGCGCCATGATGCTGATTTCCAGACCGTCAGTATCTGCTTCCGAAAGATACGCCTCGACCTTTTTAATCAGCTCAGCGTCATGGGAGCGATTTTCGTCAAGCCAGAATACGGCTGGAGTGGAAGTCGCACGAGCGCGGTTAACAGCAAGGTTTACCCAGTCACGAATAGGAGCATCCTTAGCCTGGCACATGCGCCAGATGTCGCCCTTGGCAACCTCGTGCTCAATTAACTGCTCGCCGGATTCGGTAATAACGCGCACTTTGCCGTCAGCTGGAATCTCAAAAGTTTTGTTATGCGAGCCGTACTCTTCTGCTTTCTGCGCCATCAGACCAACGTTAGGTACTGTGCCCATGGTGCGCGGGTCGAAAGCACCGTGCTCTTTACAGAAGTCGATGGTTTCCTGATAAACACCGGCGTAACAACGATCCGGAATGACTGCAATTGTGTCATGCAGATCACCATCCGAACCCCACATCTTGCCAGATGAGCGGATCATCGCAGGCATAGACGCATCTACGATTACGTCATTTGGTACATGAAGGTTGGTGATGCCCTTGTCCGAGTTGACCATCGCCAGATGCGGGCGCTTCTCATAACAGGCTGCGATATCAGCTTCGATAGCTTCACGCTCATCATCGGGCAGCTTCGCTATCTTCGCATAGACGTCGCCGAGACCGTTATTAACATCAACGCCCAGACGCTCGAAGGTTTCTGAATACTTTTCAAAGACTGGTGCAAAGAAAACAGACACCACGTGACCAAAGATAATCGGGTCAGAAACCTTCATCATGGTTGCTTTCAGGTGAACTGAGAACAATACGCCCTTCTCTTTTGCTTCCTGGATTGTCTTGTCGAGGAAAGCCCGAAGAGAGGCAGCACGCATGACAGATGCATCAATAACTTCACCATCAAGCAGCTTCAGACCTTCTTTGAGTGGCGTTACGTTGCCTTCAGCATCAACGAACTCAATATCAACAACGTCAGCATTCGACAGTGTGAGCGATTTTTCGCTACCGTAGAAGTCACCTTCTTCCATATGCGCTACAGAGCTCAGGGAATCAGACGACCACTCCCCCATTGAATGAGGATAGCTGCGTGCATACTCTTTTACTGACGCAGGTGCGCGACGGTCAGAGTTACCCTCACGCAGAACCGGGTTTACGGCACTGCCTTTAATACGGTCGTAACGAGCTTGTACGTCACGGTCTTCGTCCGTTGCCGGATTGGACGGATAAAGCGGAACATCAAAGCCCATACTGCGCAGCTCTTTAATTGCTTCGCGTAGCTGTGGCAGAGATGCACTGATATTCGGCAGCTTGATAATATTGGCTTCTGGCTGCCCTGCAAGGGTGCCCAGCTCTGCAAGCGCATCAGGAATACGTTGTTCTTTTTGGAGGAATTCCGGGAAGTTGGCCAGAATACGGCCCGCCAGAGAAATATCACGTGTCTCAACATCGACGCCGGCAGAGCGGGAAAACGCCTGAATAATCGGCAGAAGTGAGTGAGTTGCCAATGCTGGCGCCTCATCGGTTTCAGTATAAATAATCCTGGATTCGTTCGCGGACATTGTGTCTCCTGTTGCGTTACGCTATTGCTGTGTCGCATGAACCGGCTTCACTAACTTGTGGTAAGTGAAGGACTCCGATCCGGTATGGCTGCAAGCTGGTGATGCCAGATTGCATCTAAACCGATGCTGAGTAGCTTCTTAAGTGCCGCTAATTTGTAGTTTTTCTACAAAAAATGCAAGCTAGACAAAAGAATAAGTAATTTTCTTACAAAACCATGGCTCGCCTGATACTTCTTAACAAACCATTCAACGTTCTTTGCCAGTTCACTGACAAAGAAGGACGACCCACTCTGGCCGACTTCGTAACCACACCCGGGGTATATCCAGCCGGGCGGCTCGACTATGACTCCGAAGGCCTGGTTCTGCTTACCGACTCCGGACCTCTACAGGCAAGGATAGCTGACCCTCAGCATAAGATGACAAAAACCTATTGGGTGCAGGTTGAAGGACGTCCTGATGATAGCGAAATTGATGCGCTTCGGAGTGGGGTCACCCTCAAGGACGGCCCAACCCGCCCTGCCAAAGTTGCCATTATTGAGCCACCCAACGTTTGGGAGCGAAACCCTCCGATTCGCTACAGGGAAAACGACGTCACCACCTGGCTACAAATCGAAATTTCAGAGGGGCGTAACCGGCAGGTCAGACGCATGACAGCCCATATTGGCCACCCCACTCTTCGTTTGATCCGGGCATCTGTCGGCCCCTGGTCACTCAGTGACATAGGCAAGCCCGGAGAGTTCACGTCCGTCGAGGTTCACATGCCAAAGAACTCCGGATCTCGCCGGAAGCCAACGAAACATAGCAGCAAGCCGACTCGACGCAACAGCACTCAACGCAAACGCTGAACCTCCAGCGCGGTAGCCATTCGAGCAGCCGCCAAAGATGCCTCATGCGAGCATTTCAGGTAAACTTCGCAGCTTGATTTTACCGGAGGCCTCATGACTGCCGAACGCTGGACACCGCACGCTACCGTAGCCACTATCGTCACCCGCGGGGACGACTTTCTCATGGTGGAGGAAATGAGCAATGGAGCGCGCGTCATCAATCAGCCAGCCGGACACATCGAGAAAGATGAAGCTGTTATTGATGCAGCCGTGCGTGAGACCCTTGAAGAAACCGGGTGGGAAGTGAAACCTACAGCCCTGCTCGGGTTTTACACCTACACAGCGCCCGCTAACGGTGTTACTTACCATCGGTATTGTCTTATTGCTGAAGCTATCCGGGAAGTACCAGGCGCAGAGCTGGATGAAGGAATTATCGGCCCATCATGGATGTCTATTGAAGAACTGAGGGGCGCCACCAATCTGCGTAGCCCCATGGTACTGACCTGCGCTGAAGACTACCTCTCGCGTAAACATTATCCGTTAGACCTGATTGTTGAGCATCCCTGAATGACAGACATCTCCAATACCAAAGTCATCGTCGGCATGTCTGGCGGTGTTGATTCTTCCGTATCTGCCTACCTGCTGATTGAACAAGGCTACCAGGTGGAAGGCCTGTTCATGAAGAACTGGGACGAAGATGATGGGACGGAATACTGCACGGCAAAAGAAGATCTTGCAGACGCCCAACAGGTCTGCGACACGCTTGGTATAAAGCTTCATCAAGCTAACTTTGCTGCAGAGTACTGGGATAACGTATTCGAACACTTCCTCCATGAATACAAGGCAGGCCGCACGCCGAATCCGGATATCCTGTGCAATCGCGAGATCAAATTCAAAGCCTTTCTTGAGTACGCAAAAGTACTGGGCGCTGACCTTATTGCGACCGGACATTATGTGCGTCGGGGGCAGCGTGGCGACGATACGGTCTTATTGAAGGGGCTCGATGGCAACAAGGACCAGAGCTACTTCCTGCATGCCGTCGGCGGAAAAGAGATCGCTATGACACTCTTCCCTGTTGGTGAGCTGGAAAAGCCTGAAGTTCGCAGAATAGCCGAAGAGAACAACCTGGTAACGGCCACCAAGAAAGACTCGACTGGCATTTGCTTCATTGGCGAACGTCGTTTTAAAGACTTCCTGAAGCAATACCTTCCTGCGCAGCCTGGTCGCATAGAGACACCTGAAGGTGAAGACATTGGCCAGCACAGCGGCTTGATGTATCACACTCTTGGCCAGCGTCAGGGGCTTGGTATTGGTGGCCTGAAGAATCACCCGGACGCTCCCTGGTTTGTTGCTGGCAAGGACCTTGAGCGGAACGTACTGATTGCCGTGCAAGGAAAAAACCACCCTTTGCTGTTTACCGACTGGCTTACTACTACTGAGGTGTTCTGGGTGAATGCCGCTCCGGATACGCCTTTGCGCTGCAAGGCAAAAGTAAGATATCGCCAGGACGATCAGGACTGTGTCATTGAAGCAAGTGGCACAGGATTTCGGGTAACGTTCGATAAACCACAGCGTGCAGTCACTCCCGGTCAGTCGGTCGTGTTTTATCTTGAGGATCTGTGTCTGGGCGGAGGCATAATTGAGGCAACGGGAAACAACTGATGACGACACAACAAAAACAACAAGCAATCGCCCTTGCTGCCGTATTTCAGGCTGCGTCACTCGTAGAGGAACTCGCCCGCACCGGCGACGTCCCCAGCGAAGCCACGCAGCCTATGATCGATAGTCTTTTTGTTCAGAATCCCGACAACTTCGATAGCATTTATGGCGACCCTGCCGAAAGCCTTGGGCGGGGGTTGGAGACATTACTGACGGTCAGCGACCGCGATGCTGGCCAGGTCAGCCCTGATGTCACCCGCTATGCATTGAGCCTGCTCCACCTTGAGAGAAAACTAAGCAAGGCTCCTGGGATGCTGGACGCCCTCGGGCAAGGCATTCAGCAGGCGTCCCGTCAGGCTGAGCATTTTTCGAATGCGCATCCTAATACTATTGCGGCACTCGCTGATCTGTACAAACAGACACTCAGTCAGCTGAGTTTCCGGATTCGAGTAACAGGCAACCCAACGTACCTGCAGAATGCGGGTACAGCCGACAAGGTTCGAGCCATTCTCTTATCTGGTATTCGTGCTGCAATTCTGTGGCGCCAAGTCGGAGGGCGCCGTTGGCAGCTGCTTTTCAGCCGTCGTCGTTACTCAGAAATATGTCGCGACCTCCTGACTGAATCGGACCATTCCTAATGAGCATTAATCGCCGTTTCAGTACAGCTCCGATGATGGACTGTCGCATACCAAAAGAAATAATCGTTTAAAAACAAAGACCTAGTTAAAACTAGAAAGTCCGGGGCGCACTTTTGGCGCCCCGCTTGCTTGATAGTTATACCATTTCAAACCGCCAACCGAACGAGCAAAACGTCAGCAGCTCGTTGAGCCATTGCGTCATCGATGAGAGTTCGATCAGCCAGCAAACTAGGAATATCGTGAAGCGAGATCACCAAATGGTCTGGTGTCAGTCGTTGAATGTGCCGGACGGCACCGTCAGGTGAAATTTCTGTGATCCAGCGTTGAGGCAGCGCTGGAGTGATGTGTTTAGACATAGTGAGCATCCCTTTTATTTATAAACAAGCGTCATTGCCTGTCTGTTGATAAATCTAACGACAAGAGACAAACGGCGCAATTCCTTGCGGGCTGGCTTTTGCCGTCTACAGTTAATCTGAGGTAAATTTGTCATCGGTTCGCAAAAATGTCGCAACAAGACACCTTCGGGCGTCGACTCAGGTCAGCCCGCACAGCAGCAGGGTTTTCATCTGTCGACAGCATCGTGACGGAGATAAACAAGCATCTGGAAGTAATGGACAAGGAGCCCATTACTCAGAGCGCCTATCGGGAATGGGAGAAACTGGGCACGCCGCTTGAGAACAGAAAGTTCAAAACACACATGCCCTATTACGTTTACCCGATATTCTGCGGCCTCACAGGCATAACCGGATACTGGTTGTTTTATGGTGACGCTGGCGGAGTCATCAGAAACATTACCGACCTACCGAACCAGAATCAGACGTGGCTTGAGGAGCAATTGCAAGCCATCAAATGCCCGCACCGCCAAAGCCTGGTGCGAGAGTTCCTGCGGCTAATCAGCAAGATATCTGAACCGCAGCGCCATGCATTGCATAACCTACTGAGGCTTTTTTAAACCTCAATCGTCACGGCAGGCAGATCAGGGGCTTTACCCTTGATCTCACCGCGCTGAATAATCGCCTTCTGGCCGACAGCTACAGAGTCGCCCCGCACTTGCAGCGTTCCGCCACTGCGGAGCGTAACAACACTGGTGCCGTCTGCGTTTACGGCCGCAACCGTCACCACCGCCTTTGCACCGGGGCTAACTAGCGCACCGAAGCGCGCCCATGGGTTTGCCATGTCATTCCTCCCAGCCAACGGGCTGCTCAATGGTAACCGTCTGAATGATCTGAGCCAGGCCATTGCCGGGCACTGAAATACTCACCGCAGTAACATAGCCGCGATAAGATAGCGATTCATCATCGTAGACCACTGCAACCGTCTGACCAGGCAGCAATAACCCCGGCTCAGCAGTGCCTTCTGGGATCGCCAGCCCGAGCGTATGGATCACGCGATCACCGCCCGCCGCGATCTCTTGCCGCCCACGGCTGACGTTCGCCTCTTGCGCTGTCAGCCACGGCTCTACGATATCCTGCCCCGGCACATCACCTGCCGTGCCATATCGAGTGATAGTCGCACCGACACCGGCAGTCTCACCCGAGACAAACACCGAGTTGATTTTATCCCGGTATTCGAGCTGACCGCCCTCAGACAGGATCTGGGTTTCGTGGATCGTTTTATCCATCGTTGCCGATGCCAACTCCCATGGCGCTGGCCAATAACGCGGCCGCACTGTGATTTCATCCGTCGCCAGTGCTGGCTGCACCACCGCACCTGCCGTGGCCGCCAGTCGTTTTATCACCTGTAAGGGCGCCAGCTCCTGATAGCTAAACGTTGCCCCGGGCATGGACCAGTCAGGCAGGTCTGACGTGTTCCAGTTCAGCGTATAGCCTGTACCAAACAGCTCGTTAGTCGCAGCCTGAACGGCCGTGGTCGAGCTGATCGAGCGGGTACGTTTAGGCGCGTAAGGCAATGCCAGGTACTGGCTGCGGCTGTAGCCAGACACATTAAACCGCTTATTCAGTTTGTTACCGTCAACAGTCCGGGAGCGACCCCACGACGCAACGAAGAATTCCCAGCGGTGACCGTTGATGATCACCGCCAACTCCTTGTTACCGCTAGCGCCAGGTTTGAGCAGCGCAATGCTGGCATCATTGAGCACATCGCACGAAAACCGCCAGCTAAACGAGTCATCATCCAGCGACATACTGATATCCGCTACACTGAGCGGCGTCTCATCGGGCAGAGAAATTACGTCAACCTGATTCATCAGGATATGCACCTCACGGGCATTGGGTTCTGAGATCGGACCACCCGGGATAACAGGCGGCTCAACAAGATAAGGCAAGTCGGGCGCGTAGTGCAGCGGCTCACCCTCACCCCACGGCAAGCCAGATTCAGCCGTTTTTTCTGGAGGCTGGTACGCCCGCAACGCAGCACCAGCGCGGATCGGATACGCTGGCAGATCCACCAGGTCAAAACTAGCGATCTGCACCACTGCACTGGGCACGTACTCACCAGCGGTCAGATTGAAATCGCCGGACACGCCAGTTAGCAACTCCGACTGACGCAGGTCATATTCTGACGGCCTGATCGTGTACAGATCGGTGCCCAACTGAGGCGCAACCAGCTCAACGGCCTGAGCCGCCGCCTGATGCAATTCAAGTGCAGCACCCTGCCCGAACGCAACAGACGCCGCAGCAATACCAGCAGCACCCGACACCGCCAACGGCACAGGGCTCACCCATGGCAAAGATGGTGAAACAGTCAGCGCCTGACCTGCCGACCGAACAGCAACTGACGCTGCCCCGAAAGCCGGTATAGGAGCAGACCACAAAGCATCACACGACACCTGCACAGCCGCAGAATCCGTCCAACCCAACACAGACAGCGCCGCCCGAGCTTCACGCTGGTGCAATCCAGCAGCCGCGGCGCTCTGTATCACCGCATCAGCCGAAGCCACACCACACGCCGCCATTGCGTAGATTCTGGTCATACGATAAACGGCCCCTCAGACACCGGGCGGTAAAACGGCACAGCAATCAGTTGCACCGTACCAGACCAGACCGTCTCATCTGCTGTCGTGGGCCACGCAGGTTCAGCACCGAGCGTACCACTCTGCACCACATGATACGTATATCCGTTGTACTGCGTAGGGTGTACCCGCTCGCCCGCACCACGCGCCTCACCGTTTACGTGCGCCACGCCATACTCATCAAACACCGTGATCAGCATCTGGCCTGAGTAGCCCTGCCACTCCAACGTGTACTGACCATTACCAGCATCAGATACAGCCCGCGCCAACTGATACGGAGGGTCAGCGTCCAACGCCGTGGCAATTACATTACGAGCCGCGGGCTGATCAGCAACACGCACAGAGCCAGTAAACGCCCCCGGATCACCAGAGCCTGCCGCATCGCCAGAGGATTTAAACGAGATATTGACCTGATTCTCATCGTAGACGTAGTCATCTACCCACCACACACCGTCGGCGATGCCGTCACTGATTTTGAATGCCAGTAATTTATACGCTGCCGACTGATCAATCATCGCCAGCGGAAACCGCAACGCGTCACGGACAACAATGACTGAATCCGGGGCCGTGAGGCCACGCACAAACTGCACTATGAAGAAATCAGAACCAACAACAGGCAGATCATGCTGCAATTCGACTAACACAACAGGCGCACCAGGGCCATCCAGCGCTAGTGACTGAGTTGTAAATTCAATGCTCATTGCCAGTCAGCCGCATCTAGTGAAATAAACATGACATTGCCATACAGCGTTGGCGCCCATAGATAGTTTTTACCGTCGATCGATATCACATCTGTCAGCGACACTGCATTAAACTCAGCCATGACGTTAAAACCCTTGCTGTACGTCATATCCGGTGAACCGTAGAGCATGGGTATATCTGCAACTTGCTGAGCAGAGCCCTTTGATGACGTACCAATCCCGACCCACAGAGAGAGAGGCACCAGTCTTAAATTATGAATAAACTCAGGATAATCCCCACCAAGACCCGCACCAGCACTTGTTGCAAATGGCGACAAATGCACATAAACAGAACCTGAGGCAGCAGCCCCACTACCATCCACAACAGCCGTACCATGTAGATTGCCATCCAAGCGCCAACTAGATTCAGAACGCCCCTCAATGCCCGCACCTAACTGCACAAAATTGCCAACCTGAGCCGTTGAGACACCACCTAAACCAACGAGCGAATCAGCAGCACCAAAGAAAATATGCGAAATTTCAAAATGGTTAGCTAGTGCCTGATCGGAGCCATACAACCGCACCTCATTGCTGGAAAAAAACGCCGCACAAAACTGCTCATTTGCAATCACACACCAATAATCAGCCTGATAGAATCCATTGCGATGCGCGACGAGGCACTCATTAGCCTCTGTCGAGTTCGACGTCGTTAGATCTGCAACAAGTTTATCGCCAAAACCACTACGCACATTCACACCCGTAGTCGCGTCAATCATCGCGGATGCCGTAAATATAATAGGCCCATAATTCAAGTAGGAGTTATGGGACACTCCTAACACACCCGATTGAGCCGCATTAGTGAACGTGCATACGCCATCACTGGCCCACGCGTCATGCACGATCGACCAGCCCGCTGCGGGTTTAGACCCGTAGCCATCAACCAAGCACGCGCGCAGTACGTTATACAATCCATTTTTAACGTCACCGGTAGTAACCGGCGCGCCAGGGTCGTCACTGCGGTAAATCGTCGGAGCACCCATCAGTCAGCATCTCCCATAAATTCAATCACAATTGAGTCATCAGCGATCTGCTGATTGGATGGTGTTACGGTGCGAATTGCCCACACAGAATCAGCAGCCGCATCGGTATTAAATCGCACGATATTGCCGCTGACCCACGAGCCGCCCCAACCACCAGAGCGAATAGTGAAATAAGGCGTACCCGTTGCCGGATTGACAGGAGCAAAATCAGCATTGGTCGAACCCGTACCAATCACGCCCCGCTGCTCAGAGATACACTCAAAGCCAGTGCCGCTGGTGAATCGCAGTTTCCAGCGATCCTGCACTGAGCCTAAATTGTCGTACAAGATCGGGTAATTCAGGTCATCGTAAGAGGCCGTTGCGGCATCACCCACCAGATCATCCGCGTATTCGCCGGCTTGATCGACTTTCTGAACGAACGTGCCATAAACCCGACTCTGCAAATCACCCAGCTCAACAATGCCACTGACATACGAATTGGCGGCAGTGTAGTCATGAGTCAGTTGCAGATTTAACGACAACTCACCCGTCACACTAGCGCGAACAACAACCGCACGATCTTCAACACGATGCGAGATCGTTAGCGGCAACGTTAGCGAATTGCCGTCAGCATCTTCTGCAGAAAACGGATCAGCCAGCGTTGCCGTGCCCGCCGCCAGATCAACCGTGTATTGATCAACGGCCAGCAACGCCCCGAGGCTATCAGTAATAACCACCTGCGCCAGGTCGGTACGACCGCAGTCGATCACTTGGCCAGCGGTCGGGCTGGCTTCAGTGATCTCTTGCGTATCGTGTACTGCCACCAGGTAACCATCATTGAAAATCGGCACCGTGCCATTGGTTGGCAGGCGTACAGGGTCGAGCCCCAAGCGCTCTGGGTCCTGTGGCAGCGTTGTGTACGCCACTGCGTTATACGTCAGCGTACTCAGCAGCACCGGCTGACTGAATGTAATTTCAATCACGCCAGAATTGCTGTCGACATTACCCGATGCCGTACCGGCACTGGTTGTCGTTGGGATAAAGGTCACCACGTACCCAGCCCCCGGCTGACGCAATTCACTGATCTGATCGTTAGTATCAAACGATCCGGATATCACGCCGTCGTTGTTTGACTCAGCACGCATCAGTGCGCCATCGGTCGCACGACGCGCCAGAAACTGCAAACCAGACGGACGCAACGGACTGGCACTGGTACGGAACGTCACCGAGGTAACAGCCGCCGCGAAACCTGCACCCAGAGCCCCAGATGTGAGGGATGTCGACAGTGACGAAGCAGCGGCCTGCACTGCAGAATAATCGACCTCAGCAACGCCGTTTACGTAGTCAATTGACCCCGCCAACAAACCGGCAGCGGTTGTACTATTCCATGCGCGATACAACGCCCCGTCACCGCGATCAACCAGTGCATCACCACCCAACGTCAGCGACTGAGCGCCGGGCACCATTGGGTCAGATTCGAGCGGGATTGTCACCGCCAAGTCAGCCAGAGCAGCCGTCTGCGTAACAGCAACGCCCGCAGTCGCAGAACGATAACTCACAGAGACTGACTGCGCCTCAATGCGCATCGTTCTGATGACAAACGTTCGCTCATAGCCGCCCAGATCACCGCCACCACCTTTCACGTAATCGGCCACGATACGAGTAAACACGTCACCATCCACAGTGGCAGTGCCAGCCACGGCATCAACCGAGCCACAGACAATATTGCCACCATTCCGCCAGCGCAGGTTACCCTGAGCGTCCGCTTTAATTCTCGCTTCAAACGCAAACCGCGACTCATGCACGACGCCGCTGTTGAAAAACTCAGAGCGATAAGACAGCGCCAGATCAAACGAGACAGAACCCGACACGATGTCAGTATCACTGAGTGACAACACCAGATCACCGCCGGTCTGCTGAGTGACCGAGATAGAGTCAGTCAGCACGGCACCATTGTGCTTATCGTAAGAAATACTGACCGAGCCGTCTGGCAAACTCGCAGGCGTAAAGATCAGGGTGTTACCAGCGACATACCCAACCCCAGCAGACAGCACATCAGAGCCGTTTGCGGTTTCAGTGTATGACGTTCCATTCCGCTGCCACGACACGGACAGCGTACCGGCCAGCGGTTGTTCTTCCAGTTCAATCTCAAACCACGCATCACGGCTGCCAGTGGTCGCGGCCTGAAATGGCGACTGCGCCCAGGTATAGATAATCTGCGAACCGACGTCAGGCTCGCCAGGTAATGAGACTGATACGCTGCCAGTGTCGTAATTGATCGCACCCGATGCCGAAGGCCCGGAAAGCGCACCCGTGCCGTCATCGACCAGCGAATACCATTTACCCAGATACGCAAACTCAACACGCAGCGAGCCCGGCATAGGCGCCGGTGACAGTTGCTCTGTGTATGTCAGTTGGCGATTGCCCGCGCCGATTAGCACAGAGTCGGTATACGGCGTTAAATCAACCGCCGCGCCCGGCACATACTGAACCGACACCGCCCGCGTGCCCGACACGGCAAACGCCAGCACGCCATCAGCAGCAACCAGAGATACATCACTCAGGTAATCAGAGCCAGAGAGCAAGCGCAGCGTGCCTGCGTTTTCGTCGTATGTGCTACCCGCAACCGTGACAGTCAGCGACCCCGGCACCCATGCGGTAGGCAGAGTAAATTGCTGAGCACCTGTGACCGTTCCTAGCGACCGGGTGATCGCAGACGCCGCAGCAGGCTGAACCGCCCGCTGCAAGACGCCCGGCGTCTGATCCAGCAGCGCCGTCTCAGCGGTCGACGCGGGAATGATTGGTTGAAAAATAGAACCTACCGACACCGACGCATCACCCGCAGAGGCATCCGCCGCTAGCGGCTTCATGCCGTAATATTTCGCAGAACTATTGCTCTGCGTTTTAAAAATATCCGTAGGATGCTGAGCCACCGGCGACGGGTCCACGCCAGTAAATTCATATTTCAACTGCTGACTGATTCGCAGAGTGACTTCATACGCTGAATATTTTTTATAGTTCTGCTGCTCATCAATATAGGTATACGTTGCCCGCGAGTACTCCGCGCTCATGACTTTAACTGGCTGCTCATTATTGCCGTTAATCAGAAACACGACCTCGCCAACCTCCGGCACGTCCTGCACGCTTTCTGTGTACAGCACCAGCGATGTCTGGCCAGCTCGCTGAGTACCCACAGGCCGTAGACCCGACCGGGTAGACAGCACGACATACTGCTCAATGGCATCTTTAGCCTGATCCCGCTCATCGTACTGATCGCCAGTGTAAAACAGCAGCGTACTAATATTGTCGGCAACCGCATCACGAGTAAGCATGAACCCAGCACCCAAAAAGGCATCGGTGTTCGCGCTGCGAATTGCACCAAACAACTTGCGCAACGACACACCGCCACGCGCTTGCAGATTCTGGCTGATGTCAACCCACAAGTTGTTGATATCGCCCGACACCAACGGAGTACCCGTCATCATGCCGCCGCCGTCGGCTTCATCGGTATTGCGCTCTGCCCGCATCAGTTTTACGTCAGCTGCGTTAATTGCCATCAGTCAGGCTCCACAGTTAAAAGATTTATAGTGAGTTCGTAGTAGGTTTCCGCCGTCGGGTTTAACTCTGGCGACAAAAGCGGCGCTTGCACACCGCCCTTTTCGATATCGAACAGCACGGTGTAGGTTGTACCGTCGTTCAGGGTTAACGTGCGCTTAGTTCCTGCATCAGCTTCTAGCGCCTTGAGTGCCTGCACATCATCGCGGCCAGCCCATGCACCGGTTAACGTGATGGGCCGCCCGTATTGCAGTGGCATCGCCTGCACAACAAAGCCACCGCCGACGGAGCGCTGCGTAGATTGCGCAGCCGGCCGCCACGCAAATTCATCCCGCCAGTACAGATTGACCGGCAGGGTTAACGTATCGAGTTGCATGATTTAACTGCTCCGGAGTTGAGCGTCTTCAAGGAGGTCTAATAATTTATCAACGGTATCCTGATCGCCATTCAACCTGACTGACTCACCACCGATATTCAGGTTTACATCCACCGATCTCGACGACGGCACATTGCCGATCTGAGGCGCAGCACTGCCAGACGCCGAGCTGCTAGCGCTGGACGACGAAGCTGAAGACTGAGACTGAGCCGCACTCCGCTGCTCTTGTCGGACCTGCTCTAAAAGCCGCAGCGCTTCTTGAGTACTTTTGATCGCCTCTTCATTCCCATAAAACCGAGCACGCTCCAACTCCGCCTGCAACTCATCGCGCTGAGCTTCATACTCGCGTTGCTTAATTGCATCGGTATTGCCCCGCAGCCGATCCAACTCATCCTGCAAGTTAGCCGCAGCCTGAGCTGCACTGTCAGTCATCTGCTGAAGCTCGTTATTAGCCGCAGCCAACGCACTGCGCAGGGTCGACAGATCCTGACTGCCGAGCATATCCATGCTTGCCAGGCTACGCTCTGCGTTGGTCAAGAACGCCTGAGTAACACCCTCACCAGACTGCAGCGCCTCAAGGTATTCCAGCGCCTTGAGCTTCTGTTCGTTATAAGCCGCTACCGTCTCGTTTTTGGCTTCCAGCACGCTGTTCTTCCAGCGATTGATACCGGTAACGTCAAACACCTGAAGGTTATCGCGGCCAATGGCTGCCAGCTCATCACGCGCCGCCTGAAGGGATGCCTTAACGGCTTCAATCTCTGTTACCGGCCCAGCGCTATCTATATTCAGACGATTCTCAAAAGCGGCCTGTGCTGTTTCACTGAGCGCACCGACCTCAGAGCGCACAGACTGAAACCAGCCAGCCAGATCGCCCGTAATCTGGTTTAGTTTCTCTGACGCTTGCTCAACCGAGATGACAAGCCGACCCGTTTCATCTGCCGTACCCGCAACACTATCAGCCGCACGGTCACCTTCATCAGCGGCATAACCCAAGGAGGTCGCCAGGTTATCCAGAGACTCAGCACCCGACTGCCCCGCCTCAGCAGCCGCCTGCCCGGCCTGCTCAACAGACTCTGTTGTTGACTCTGCCGCACTACCAGCCGCCGCAGCCGAAGTGGTTAAATCAGTGAAGGATTTATCGAGCTTACCCGTCGCATCTGCAATACCCTGCAGGTTTGCCCGCACATCAGCCGATGAACTTTCAAATGCATCAGCGAAGCCGGTAGAAATAGCCCGCGCCTTATTCGCAAACTCATCAAAACCAGCAAAGTCAGCCAGCTCAGCAACGGCACCAGAGACGACAGCAACAGCACCAGTCACACCAGCTCGCAGCCCGTTGAACACCACCCCGATTGAGTTGGCAAATATCTGAGCAAAGCCGACCAGCTTGCCGAAATTCTCATTCAGAGCCGCTGCCGCCTCAGTACTCCAACGAATCGCAGAGCTGAACAGGTTAGCCAACCCCGTGGCGATTTTATCCAGCCGACCATCATCGGCCATAAGCTGGATCTGCTCACGGATATCGCGGATCGCACCCTTGAACGACTCCAACGCCCCGTTCTGGCTGACCCGCAGGTAAAACGCGGTAATGTCATCCTTGAGGTTAGAGACCAGACCAGAAAGCGAATCCATCGCCTCTGCGGCTTTGCCGTCATTCGCTTTAGCGATCTCTGACAGCAACAGGGCCATTTCCTTACGGCCCAGCTCACCAGCTGAACTCATCTTTTGCAGCTCTACGGTGTTTTTACCGGTCGCTTTTGCCAGAAGATCCCAGACGGGCACACCGCGCTCAACCAGCTGCAGAATCTCTTCGCCTTGCAGTTTTTGTTTTGCCCATGCCTGGCCAATACCTGCAACCAGACCAGTCAGAGTTTCATAACTGCCACCCAGCGCGGCATTCTGGTCTACCAGCGCCCGCAGGCTGCCGTTCATCGGGTCAACACCAAACGCCCGCAACTTAGCGAACGACTCCGCCACCTGATCGAGTTGCAGCGGCGTAGACCGCGCAAACTCAGTGACGTAACCCAGCTGCTCTGGCGTCAGGCGCTTGCCTAAATTTTCAAACTGACTGGCCACCTCAAACGTGCTTTCGGCCAGGTTAAAAAATGCATCTTTTAACTTATCGACGATCACCAGCGAGCCAACAAACGCACCGACTTTTGCAATGGTGCCGCCAATGCTGGACGTGGTTTTTGCTGCCTGCTCACCTGCGCCCTTTAAGCTGCGCCGCACCTGATTAACGCGGTCAACGTGCGATTTTAATTTACCGTTGGCAAACTCTACTTCGTTCGCGAATTTCTTTTCTGTTGCTGCCAGATCGGTGAGATCACCACCGGCGCTGGTAACGACTTTTTCAAGTTTCTGAACAGCACGGACCGAGCCCTGCCATTCTTTTTTGGCTTCGCGCGCGGCTACCTTAGCCTTCTCGAGCGCAACGCCTAATTCTGGGGTTTTTTCTGACTTAAACGCCTGCTTCAGTTTTTCAACTTGTAGCTGCGCATCGTCGAATTGTTTTTCAGCCTCTTTGGCAGCTTCGCCAACAGAATCTAGCGACTGCACTGCATCCAGTGCTGTATCGAATTTATTTAAACTGCCTTCGAGTTCTGTCGTGCGCTTATTTAAATCACGCAGGTCGTCAGACGCTTCTTTTACGCCCGGAGAAATTGCGTTTTTCACCTGCAACAGCAGAGAAACGATTTTATTAGCAGCCATTGATTAATTACTCAGACGAAGTAAAGAGAAATAAAAAACCCCGCAGGTGCGGGGTTTTCAGTGGGCGGGTTATTGAGATTAAACCATCTCAACCTTAGCGAATTTACTGAGGCCCGCCGCCGTAATGGCCGGATCTTTCAGCACGTCGCCTGCCAGCGACAAGCTGCCGAAGTCATCAGAGATAAACCCGAGGCCAGATGTCGGCTCGAACTTACAACGATGCATAGTCACCAGCACCGGGTCATCTGATGAGGCTTCGTTCAAACCTTCAAATACCAGACGGTATTCATCGCCTGAGTTGGTCAGCATCTCAACTGCGTTATGCGCCTTACTGACGTAACTCACTTCAATATCCGTTGACGCACTGATTGACCCACCGGCCAGAATGCGAATACCCGCCGGGCTGAGAGTATAGTCAGTATCCGCAACATAGGTTGGCGTACCGCCATCACCCGTGACAGTGATCGTCTCAGACAGATCAGGCACCTTGTTGAATTTAACCAGCGCGCCAGGGTACGCGGTATGAGCTTCGTCAGTGACGGTTGCCGATGCAATCAGCGACGCATCACCACGCAGCGCAATGGCGATATTTTCAGGCGAAAGCGAGTTGACGTTCATCGTCATCGTCACACCAGAAATACGCGCTACCGAGTCAGCCAGACCACCACCCGTCTGCGACGATGACGGCAGCTCTTTTTTGTTGGTGTCTACCGAGATTTCAAGCTCTGACACTTCACCAATGGGCAGCAGCCCTTTGTCAGTGCCAGTACGGTTTTGCAGAAATACCTGCCCTGCACCCAGGTATGAGTACACAGAATTAGCCATGTTATTACTCCGTTACGGTTTTGGTTTTGCCCGAGTGGGCGGGTTTGAAATGTGATTAAGAGAGTTTTTCGCGCACGGTTAATGTCAGCTCACAGCTGACGACTGCTTTACCATTACCACGATCAGGGTACGCAATGCTGACGGTACTCAGCTCTACCTTCTGCACTACACCGGCAGCCCACGACCGCAGCAGCGCCGAAGCCACTTTCAGACGAAAATCATTGAGGTAGGCCGTCATGTCTTCGGCCACTTCCCAATCAATCGCGATATCAATGCCATACGGCTGCGTCCAGATAATCGCACCGCCGTCTGATCGTGTAGACGCCTCAAGCGCCCAGACAACGACGATGTGCCCCATTTCTGGCTGCACACCCGGGTTGCGAGCCTCTACCGGATCAACAACCGCACCGACCTGATCAACAGCCTCAAGGCGCGCGATCAGCTCTGCATGAGCCGTGTTGAGCTTAGTCATTGAATACCTCATCCAGTAGTTCGTTAAGTGCCGCACTCAGGGTTTCCTGAGCCTCTGACGACACCCGCCCCTCTGGCAGCGCCTGGTACAGGGTGGCCAGTGACGGGCCCATTGCATCCATCAGCTTGCCCTGCCGGTACGTGTAGGTTCTACCGCGCTTGGTGGTTTTGCTATTGCGAGTAGATAGCGCTGCCTTGCGCTGACTGCGGGCATTGATAAAGCCCGCTGCCACTTTAGTGCCACCCACCCAATCAACAAGGATCTGGGCACGCGTTCCACCGGCACCCCCAACAACCCGGTACCGATAGCTGTAGTCTTTAACCAGAATGCCCGCACCGGAGAAATTCACCCGTGCTGCAGGGTATTTCTTATCGGCTGGTTTGGCGACCATGTTGCGCAGCACAACACTCTGTTTTATGCCTGATTCACGACTAAGCGCCCCGACCAGATACGACGCCCGCAGCGTACGGGCGGCCGTGGTCGCAGCAGATCGGGCGATAGCGTCACCGCGCGCCCCGAGTTTATCGAGCAACGCGAGCGCATCCGTCATGCCGGTCAGGCTTGCTGATTGCGACGCCATCAGACGGGCTCTGACCAGCGCACGCGGTGCCAGTCTTTACTGCGCCCCACCGACCAGTCGATGGATTTAAAGCAGTGGCCCGGATCAACTTTGTCCAGTGCCCACGACACTGCGGCATCAATCCAGAGCCAATTAAATACCGGCGGGTGATGCCAATACAGCGCCTTACCTAACCGGCTTGATAACGTCTCACGACTGTCGTGCCACAACAGCGCATTCACCAGGCGATCAAACGCAATCCAGATGTGATACGCCTTTTTACCGACGAATCGCCGCCAGCGAGGCACTGCCAACATCAGCGCCAGCGGGATACCCGTGAGCGGCAGCATCACCGGAACCAACACCAGCGCCAGTACGACACCGAGGCATAAAAAAACCGCTGAAATAGCGGTTTGAATAACATTGATATAACACCAACTGACCCTGAATTTCATAAAGACTCCTGATCGTTTCCCGGTTGTTCCTGCGCAGACTCAGCGCGCATAGCCTCAATCATCGCGTCTATTTCTTCCCATTCCATCGGAAGCGTGCGCTCATGCTCAACACCGTTTTCATCGGTATATGCAAGCATTGATCGCAGCGTGAAAAACTCTTGCAGGGTTAAATACCCCAGCGGAGTAAACGACTCGCCATCGTCATCGTGAAACAGTTTCCCGCGATAGATATGCATTTCAAACGTCTGCCCGTTTTGAGATACATCCAGTACAGATAGCGGCGAGTGGTTTGCGTAATCAGAGTGAATACCGGGAATGACAACGGAGACCATTTGATGATCGGGCAGATCGGCAGCATTAATCAGACTCATAGCGCACCCTCTGCGTAATATATCCGTTCACCATCTTCGTCTACCCAGAAATCATCAGATACCTTCTTAGAAATTTCTTCCCAATCACCGGGCATGTAATTTATCAACGTACCGTTATTTCCGCCGACACTGTCATAAATAGTTCCGGAGTTGTCGTCGATAGACCAGAAGTTCGTCAGCACGCCACCCTGCTTGATTGATACATCAAAAATTATCCCGGCAAAATTGGGCACACTGGTATTGGCACTCCATTTTGATAAAAACGAGTCAATATATATAGGGCCTGTGTATACAGCACTGCCACTGGCCAGCACAACTCCGTCGCATAACAGCTTAACAAAACCATCCGCTGATCGCGTATATTTGAATCTATGAAGTTCTTCTGCTGATGGAGTAAAACTTAACTGCGTTCCTGTCGATGAACTCTGGTTGAAACCTACGCCGTAAACATCGCCATTAAAAAACGCGAGTCGGTCAGAGTGAACATCGACAGTACCAACACCAGCGTTTGCGAAAATATACGCAGATTCCGGCCATTGACTATACCACTCAATCTCACACTCACCAGTTATTGTTATTTTATTGTCCAGCTCGATGTACTGCGTACCGTTGAAGTTCATAATTGCGCGGGTAATAGCACTCACCCGACGATAGAACCGATCACCCGGATCTAACGGATTGCGCCAGGGCGAGAGGATGCCGCTTTTCTGAATTGCTTTCTGAATCGCCATCAGTACTGGTTCCAACTCACAGTAAATTCAGTACCGGTATCGGCAGGCGTGATGATCACACTCTGCAGTGGCAAATTCGCATCAATCATCAGGATGCCGTTTTCAGCAATGACGTTTTCGCCATCCGCACCCGGATTGCGGGCAGTAGCACAACCCACCGGAACAACAGTAACCGTGCATTCGCCGACGGCGCCCTCTGTCGCCAGGGCGATGCCAGTGAAACCGCCGTTAATGTCATCAGCGCTCAACGTGATCGCGCCGGTGTCCGTTTTGCTGCCTGAGAAATTCGTGACTTTCATCGTCGTTATCCGTTGTTAGTTTGATGGGTCGTGTTGCAAAAATGAGATCCAGCAGCGCGTCAGTACGCCGGTACTACGCTCTGGATCAAGTTGTTCTATTCGCCACAAGCTGCCTGCGGCGGTAAATTCGTGATTCACTTTCGGGAAGTAGTGGGCGTTAAAGAACTCCGCCTGGCGCCGGGGCTCTGTTGCCTCAAGGTAGCCCTGCTCGCCTTCGGCTTCGGGTATGTAACCCAGCAACGCTACGCGGGTTTCTACTTCGCCACTGGTAGTGGTTACCGTGCACGCGTGCCCACGCAAGGCGTTGGCATTGATGAGCGAGTCTTGTTTTTTTCCGTCAGGGTTCGCCGCACTGTTGATGATGTAAACCTCATCGCCATTCACCACCGCCAGGCTATGGCCGTTTTTAAAATCTGGTGACCAGCGCGCGCGGATGGCTACGCTATGGCCGATCAGGCCGGGCTCTGTCGGGCCGTTGGGCTGGTCTGCCGTCACGCCGATCAGGGGCGTTGCAAGCACCTTGCCTTCAGTGTCGCTCAGTGTGGCGGCGGTGGTTAGTCTGCCTGCTCGCATGGTTATCGCACCCGGTATGGTTGTATGAGTGAATCAACGTATTTGAGTTTGTTGGTTGCTACACCAACGACCTCCGACTCACGGTGTTCGTACATGGAGCCAATTTGCATCAGCATCCATTTTTTAATTGGTGACGGCACTGCGGCCGCATCGGCATAGCCTGCGTTGTATTGCACAATGACGCGCTTGCCGTAAAACAGCGGGCTGATGAGCAGCGCCTGGTCGCCTTTCCACAATTCGAGGTCGCCGCTCGCTACCAGAGCGGCGATGTCTTGTTCTTCGCCGTCGATAGTGACACTGACCAGATCACCCACCGGCCACCGGATGAGATCAAGCTCTGCGGTGGCTTTGGTGTGCAGTTGCTGCCAGACCTGTGGCATGAGTGCCCGGCCCGTGGCGTTTTCTGCACGTTCACGCGCGGCGGCGATCAGCTGCGTCAGCAGGTCGTCGTGCTCGCTGTGGTTGATGCCGCCCCGGTCGGTTTTTACCTGCTCAAGGGTGAGCGGCTCTTCCGACGGCGCGGTAATCAGGGTGATGTGGTCAGGTGTCATGGTCGCGGCCTTATCAGTCGACGATGGTGCCGGTCAGTGGCGCAAACGGCTGGTCTTTGGCGTCTGCGCTCAGCACCAGTATGCCGGTTTTTACGCTACCACCTACGGTGGTGAGCTTGGCGCGCACGTAGCGGAAGCCGTTGTTAACGTCCAGCTCGTTGGCTTTCAGGTTGAGCTGCACTGGTTTTTCAGCCACCAGGTCTACAGCGGTACGGCCTTCGATCGCTTTGGCATCGCTGAATACATCAGTGGTGGCCTGTTCAAATTCAACCGTGCCAGAACCGGTAATGGCGCCAACGGCCAGCACGGCCATGATGTTGATGTGGGCACCCATATCGACCGCGCCCGTTGGATAGGTGCTGTCGGCTGCATGGGTATCGGATTTGAGAGCCGCGATCACTGGCATGCGCAGCGATGGCTTGAGGTTCGGATTGCTCATTGTATTGCTCCTTTGCAATGGTGAGCGCCGGGCCTGTTCGTGATTGACAGAGGCCCGGCAGGTGTACTGTTTAAACGTTAGGATCAAGACAGCGGCTCAGTGTGAGCCGCTGGGGTTAGGGTTAGGCGCGAGCTGCCAGCGTCACGAAGTGAGACTTGGTCAGGGTGCCTTTTGCCGGAGTTACAGGCTCAGTCAGGATGGTTTTGCCATCCAGACGCAGGCGCCAGCGGAACGACCTGAGGCCCTGATCAAAGTACACATGCATGGACTCTGCGTATTTAGCCGCAGCGGTACGCAGCGCCAGGTAGTAGCCAGATGGATCAACCAGCTGGATATCACCCTTAGATCCCGCAGCTTCAGGGTGTTCATTGAACACCACAGGGCGACCAAGCAGCAGACCGTTAGGCGCTTCTTTGTAGCCGCTGTTCAGCGGCGTCCACAGCAGGTTGCCCGCATCGTCTTTCAGCTTCATCAGCTCAGGCAGTAGCTCTGGGGTGATTTCCCAGTGTGACTTCGAAATGCTGGACGGCAGCATCCGCGTGTACATCTTCGCGACGTTCTCAGCAACCAGGCTTTTCGCAGTCTGACCGGTTTCCTTCGCCACCGTAATCAGCGCACCGCTGTTAAGGTAACCCTTTGGCTTGCCAACACCATCACCGTTGCGGATCGCTTCGTTGATTGCCCAGCGCATCGCCATTGGCGCCATCTTCATCATGCGCTGACCCAGACGCGGCGCATCTTCAAGCAGGTCTTCATCTACATTCACGAACACAGACAGGCCGTTCAACTTCAACTCACCCGCAGTCAGTGCATTGAACTTGGTAGGCTCGAATTTGTTGTTGGCACGATCCCAGTTGATCTCAATACCCGCAGCCTGCCACGGCATGGTCACGTCTTTGAGGAACGACACAGAGGACGCACCAGTCACTTCGGAGGTGACTTTACTCAGCATGTCACCCGCGTCCGCTTCCAGAATCTCAAAGATGCTGTTGCGCATTGCAGGCGGGAGACTAAAGCCTTCATTGCCGCCATCGTTACCGACAACATTGGATGCCGTCGCCAACAGACGCGGATCAACATCACCCGCTGATGCAGCCTGAACCGCCATGAAGAACTCACCGTGAGACTTAAAGCCGCTCATTGCTTCGGCTGTTTCGTCTTTAGGCTTTGCATTGCCACCGATAGGCGCTTGCGAGGTCTTGCGGCCCTGCAGGGTGTTTGATTCGAGATCGAGCGTTTCCAGCGCCTCGAATTCTTTATCCTGATCAAGCTGCGCTTTAATCTCGCTGGCTTCTGTCGCCAACTTCGTCAGCTCTGCCGATTCTTCAGCAGTGTATGAGCGGCCTTCAGCCTCTGCCAGAGCCTTAAGCTCATTACGGCGGGCCAGAATCGCTTTCAAACGTTTGTTCATGGTTTTCTCCTACTTAAGGTATAGATAGCCCCACCGGCCCGGATGGCAGTGTTGCTGGTTGGTAAAATCGGGGATTAGTTAGTTGTCTGTGACTTTCTCGAAGTCAGCAAACAGGCCATCAGCCTGAGCGCGGGTCATGCCGGTACGTGACTGGCTGCGTTTGGTCAGGCCGTTGAGGGTTGTTTCCAGTGATTGGATACCGTCGATCAGGCCGTAACCTTCGGCTTCATGCGCAAACCAGCTGCGGCCATCGGCCAGGGTTTTCAGTGCCTTTTCAGTGATTCCGCGACCGGCGATGATGACGGCCAGAAATTCATCATAGAGCTGGTCGACCACGCGCTGCACTTCTGCCTGCTGAGCCTCAGTGACGGGCACGCCTTCGACACCTGTAGACTTGTGCGGGCCAGTGTCAACCGGAATGACTTTAATGCCAGCGTTGTCGTACATTTTGCTGGAATCCCACAGCACAGTACGCACGCCAATAGAGCCGATGGTGTTCATCCGGTGACTGGCGTAGATCGCAGTGGCTGGCGCTGCGATGTGGTAGCCAGCGCTGGCCAGGGTGCCTTCAATCTGCACCGTAACGGTTTTGTCTTGCGCCGCTGCGGTAATTTCGTCGGTCAGCTCGTGCATTCCGCGCACGTCACCACCCGGTGTATCTGACAAAATCACGATGTGATCAATACTGGCATCCAGTCGTGCCGCCCGCACCGCAGCACGCACATGCGCTGTGCTGCTGACGTAGTTGGATGGCCACGGGTACGACTTCAGCATGATGCCGCGCACAGGGATGATGGCGACGTTGTCACGCACCATGACGGGCAGGCCGTCGCGCTCTGCATCGGCCACTGGCCCGGCGCTGATCGCTGCGTACGGCTGCGCATCTGGGTTAGCCGATCGCTCTAATGCCAACAGCCCCGCGAGCGTTTTGAGCTGCCCTTCACCCAGAGCGCTAATGCCCCAGACTGCTGTTTGTTCAATCATTGCCGGTTCCTGTTTTCTGTTGAATGGTGTTGCCGTTTTTGGCGGCCTGCTCAAGGCTGACCATGTTGAGCGGCACCATGCGAAGGTCACCGCCATCTACAGGGTTTCGATCCTCAAGGCCCAGCACGTCGTTAATGGAGTACACACCACGATCCAGCATGGTTTTGTAATACTCCTGACGGGTTTTCATGTCGCCGCGCAACAGGCTGTTGAAGTTGATTTTGTTGTAGTAGTTGCCACGCAATAGCTTGGCGTTCACTTCCTGCTCGAACCGCACTGCCCAGCGCATCAGACAATCGGTGACGTATTCAATATTCTGCGCTTCGATATTACTGTTGGTGCTGCGCTCAAGGTCTGCCAGCTTGTGTGGTGGCACACCGTACCAGCGACAAATTTCAGTAACACCGAACTTGCGCGACTCAAGAAACTGGCTGGCCTCTGGCGGAATACCGATGGCCTTAAAGGTCTGGCCAGGCTCCATGATTTCAATGCCGCCATGATTGGCCGCACCACGGTGCGATTTAGCCCACGTCTTTTTCTGGTTGCGCGCGGCGTCCGGGCCCCATTCTTCTGGCTGCTGAGCTTCGTCTTTCCACTCAATAACCCCACCAGGGATGGCGCCGTTACCGAAAAATGCCGCTGCGAATTGCTCCATTGCCAAGCCAAGGCTGATGCATTGTTTTGCAAACATGATCGGGCTGAGACCCACGACACCATCAACGCTGAAGCCTTTCAGGTGCAGCACGTCTTGAGGACGCAAATAGGTATTTGCAGCCCCGCCGTTGCTGATTTCGTACACTAACCGGCCTGCAGAATCACGGGTTGGGTTAACGCGATCCCATTCAATTTGCCAGAGCGCACCGGGCTCACCACTGCGGACACGATCAATCTCTGCCAGGCCGTTACCGCCAAGCAATGCAGCCGCGATGAGCGACTGTTTAAAATCGAATGCATTGGTCTCTGGATTCGCCTGACGGTACAGCAGATGATCAACCGCGTGGCCTGAAGCAACTTCGCGCTTTTCACCTTTCTGCTCATGCACACGGTGCGGCATCATCGCGATGTGCTCACTGATCAGCCGAACACAATCCCAGACCGCAGAGTACGTCAGTGCGCTTTCTTCATTGACTGGTACGCCCGCAATCGGCTTGCGAAACGTAAAACCGAACAATCCACGGCCCGCAGGGGATCCAATAGGATCAACACCCGTCTTCCGGGCATCGAAATTCAGGCCAGCGCCGATTCCCTCGAAGAGGCTCATTCAGCACCCCCGCGAGCCATCAGCAGACCGAGCAACAACAGCAGAATGCCGACAGCCAGCATCGCAGGACCAGAACCCAGAATCTGATACACACCGCCGCCGATCAGGCCCAGTGAGACCAGTAGAATGAGGTCCACTTTCTTGAGCGGGATACGGATTTTCGGGAGTTTCAGGTTCATAGTTCACCATCTGCGTAAATCGACCGCCGCCGCTTTTTCGCCGGCATTTTAATCATTACGCCAAGCGCCATGATCAGTGCCACTGCGGGGTCAATTTTCTCTTTAATTTTGGATTTATCCGGCTTGATGTCAGCCGCCGGGTTGATTTCGGCAACCAGGTTACCCATCGCCCAATACAGCAGCGGGTTGCTGTATTCGATGGTGCCGTTCAGTACGCGCACCATGAGTTCCTTCATTGGCGTAGACATGGAGGCAAAGCCCTGACCGAATTCGATCATTGGCGCACCATCGTTCAGCATGTCGTTGACCAACTGGTTGGAGTTCCAGCGGTCGAAGCCAACGCCCGAGACGTTGAAATAATCCAGTGCCGTTTTAAGATCTCGCTTTATGTACTCATAGTCGACGGTCTCACCCGGCACCACTTGCAGGTGTCCAGTGAGAACGAACTTTTCCAGCGACTTATCACCCTTTGCCAGACGCCGATCCAGAGCACCCTGAGGCAACCACGCCCGGACAAATGTACGGGTTTTCTTCTTATGGGTGATGGTGAATGACAACGCAGTGATGTCTTCCACCGCTGATAGATCAAGACCACCCCAAGCATCTGCGCCTTTAAATTCGTCGTTGCCGTTCCATGGTGCCTGGTCGTCGTAGTCGGCCTCGCAGAGTTTGAACTTTTCAAGGTTCATCCACTTAGCCTCACCGCGCACACGGACATTCAGCTTTTTCGTCAAAAACTCAATGCGTTCCGTCGGGATCTCTTTGGCCATTCGGCACTGCTGACGCATGTCGTCAGGATCAACCGACACACCCCAGTTTGGATTTGCCTTAATCCACTCTGATTCGTCGTCCCATTTTTCAGGGTCATCCAGCGTGTAAATGATTGCGAAGTAGTCGTCATCTTCAACGGCACGTTCAAGCACTCGCTGAGCGTAGTCCTGCTGATCACTGTCTACGCCGTCGGGGATATAACCCTCTGTTGTAATCGCCCAGATCAGCGGCTGTTTTCGAGCGCCACGCGCCGATTTGATCACATCCCATACCGCTGACGTTGGGTGCGCATGCAGTTCGTCGATGACGCCATAATGGACGTTGAGGCCGTCCATCGACTTGCTGTCTTTACTCAGTGCCTGCAACCGGCCACGGTTTTTAGGGCAGACAACCCGGTCAGCGTAGGCACGTATCATGCTGCTGAGTTTCGGGCTCTGCTCCAACATGGCCAGAGCGGCGTCATACAACTCTTTGGCCTGATCGCGTTTGGTCGCTGCGGAGTAAACACGCGGACCACCTTCGCCATCAGCCAACAGGCCGTAATTTGCAATGAATGCTAGCTTGGTCGATTTGCCGTTCTTTCGCGCTACCTTTTCGTAGACGATCCGGAACCGACGACGACCATCAGCACGCATCCAACCGAATACGTTGGCGATGATGAAACACTGCCAGCCTTCAAGCTCCAGCGGCAGGCCAGCATATTCACCCTCATACTGACGACAGTAACCAGAAAACCGGAATACCCGAGCAGCGGCGTTTTCGTCGAAATACAGGCCGCGATCACCGCCGGTTTCGAGATCTGAATACCAGCGCTTAACCGCCAGTCTTACCCACTTGCAAGCGGGTATCTTTTCATCACGAACGTCAGCGGCGTACTGATACGCCATATCGAGATACTTGCGACCCAGATCAACGGCAGGCACAGCCTTGACCGTTGCGGTTGTCATAGATCAAGCATCCCTTGATTCGGATTTTCTATCTTGATCGCCTGACGCGCCCGAGGCGTCAGACCCAATTGACCCTCGAGCTTCAGCAATAGCTCAGCGGCCTGCTTGCGCATAATCGCCTCAACAGACATCTGACGGGCACCCGTGGCAAAGGTCTGAATAGAAGCCTCACCGCCTCCCTTCTGACACTTGGTATTCCAGTGCTGCCACTCAATGTACGTCACCACGTAGCGGTGAAATACAGAGAGATCGACTTCAGACAGAACACCCATGTCAACGAGCTTCTGACCGAACTCATCCCAGAATTGAGATTCCTTAGCCTTCAACCCTTTCGGTTTATCAGGGAGACCAGACACAACACCCTGATACAACTCATCACCGCCAGCCTGCTGAGAGCCTGCAGCGTTTTGAGTTGTCGCGGATTTTTTAGGCTCCAGCGGCACGACGGCTGCTTTTTTACTTTCAGCCATACATACCTCAGATACAAAAAAGCCCAGCAGATCGCCGGGCTATTCTCGTCACTGGCACCCCAGCAACTTGACCGGAGCAGAGGCAAAGGCAGAATGCCGTTTAACCCCCCCCCCTTAAAATTAGAAATCTCACACGGAGTGTTCCCTCTTCGTTCGCGGATTTTCAGGGCTGGAAGGATTCAGACCGCCCCTCCCCTCAGCCCACACGATCAAACTCACCATCGATCACGACACCTTGACCGACACCACGAACCTTACGACCGATCTTGTTGTGACAGTCGTGGCAGAGAGCACGGAGGTTCTTCCAATCCCAGAACAAAGACAGATCCTCTTTAGCTGGAACAATGTGGTCAACAATCTCAGACGGTCGCGTCAGTCCGTTGCGCTCACACTCAGAGCAGCATGGATGCCGCCGCTTAAATGCAACACTTAACTTGCGCCAGCGCTGCGTACCGTACAACGAGTCAGACTCAGCGCGGCGCTTGTTGTAATCCCGCTGGCCAGCCAGGCGATCAGCACGCTCAGCAGGCTTATGCGTATCGCAATAACCTGATCGAACCAACTCCCCACAACCCGGATGACGACAGAATGTCGGAGCACGCGCCGCCATCAGTTAACATCATCGCGCTGCCGCGCCATCGAAGCCCACTCTTTCCGGGCCTGCTCACGCTCAGCGATATTGAGATGACGCTGCTTGTAATACCAATTCACAGCGAACGTGGCACCCGCCAGGGCAACACCTATAAATCCAAACGCTTCCTGCATAGTAAAACCCGTTGCTGCAACTACACCGCTCGCACCATAAGAGGCGACCGAGGCAGCACGCTCCGCAATCGCGTCAGTTACTGGATGGCTCATTTGAAACGCTCCGTCGATACACCCTTGCGCTTGTCATGCGAACGCATTGCGCCAATGCCCAACATACCCGACACAATCACCCAGAGTGCATCGGTAGGCAGTACCGGTGGTGCAGATACCTCAGCAGGCACAACACCCGTCGCCTGAAGCAACGACCAACCCCACACCAGTAACGGGTACACGATAAACTGATAAGCCAACGCCAACGCACCAACCCAACCAATCGCAGGACGCCAGCCAGCCACCAATACAGACTTATGCTGCGCTTCTGCCTTATTCACTTCCATCTGACCCAGAAGCAGACTCGCGTCTATCTGTTTCTCTTTCAGCGCAACCCTCAGGCGCTCTTCATCAGACGTAACCAGATCATCAATGACACCACCAACCGCACTGACTAACTGACCAAAGCCACGCATCATTGCACCCCGTTGATAGTTCGATTAACCCAGCCCAGTAAGAACTTACCCTGCGAACGGTCGCGGGTAACGATCTGGGCATAACGCGTGATCTTTGCCAGGGCAAAGCGGTATTCAAACAATTCAGCATCACAGGTATTCAACGCCTTCTGCGTTTGCGGCCCCATGATGCCATCGGCAGATTCATTCACTGCCAACTGCGCCAGCCTCACGGACGTTTTAACGCCAGCGTTCACGGCAAAATCAAATACCGAGAACGCGACCACATCACTGTGCAGACCATTGCCGCCGATGCGATCCCAGAAATTAACGCGATAAAAACTCTGAACCAGATCAGTAAGCCGAGGATCGTGCGCCCCGGCAGTATCGATAATGACCCAGCCACCCCATGACGGGTGAAACTTACGAGCAATACCACCGAACGTCATACCGCCGCGATCACCCGCCACGGTATGCAAAACAAGGCCACCTTCGTTCAGCAGCATTCGAGAGAATGCGCGATCAAAGTCAGCCATAACAAACCCCAGAAATAAAAAAGCCCCGACGAAAGCCGGGGCAAGACAGTTACTCAACCAGAGAAAGACCCCAGAAAACGTACAACCAGAAACGAAAAAGGCCCAACCATTTCTGACCGGGCCTTTCTTCTGAGCGCGTTATCTGACGCTAGGTAGCATTTTCCTGAAAACGGTCACGTTTACAAGCACTTTTTTCGAACGTAGTAATCAAGAAAACAACAACCCCTTAATAATCAGACAGTTACGCCGCTAATTTTTTTCCTACGATAATGCCGTGATCCACCACACCATTCCAGATCCACACATAAGCGCGATCCTCCATGCGGTCATACGTGCTCACATGCACACGCAGCACCTTACACCGCTCCGCTTTCGTCAGACTCACGTTTGACTCAAGCCAGAGCCAAACGATGAAGTCACGACCGTCGCAATACTCCTGAGACATACGAGACAACACAGACTCAACCGCATCCACAGAAGGCGGCACCGGCACCGACGACTGAAACTCACCCGAGCGCACACCATCCAGCTGAGCGGACACATACCCACCCAGACCAGTCCGCGACCACTCCGCCCACGTAGCCAGACAGCCCTCAAGCTCACGACGCTGCTCCCGGTTTAATACTCGCTTGGTCATACAAAATCCCCCGATGCTCTCTCCTGCTCAGACTCAACCGGCTGAAACTCCCTTGTATCCATGCGCTGATACGCGCCATTCCACGTCAGATAATCAACCCCCCGCTCACCAGAACGCACCTTCGCACTAATCACCTCGATCTGCCCCGGCTGATCTGTATTCTCGTTGTAGTACTCGTCTCGATACAGAAACTGAATCACATCTGCATCCTGCTCAATCGCCCCCGAGCCTCTCAAATCTGACAAGATAGGCCGCTTATTCGCCCGCTTTTCACACTCGCGATTCACCTGCGACAGCGCTATCACAGGGCACTGCAATTGCTTCGCCAGCTTCTTCAACGCCCGCGTCACCTGCGATATACACTGCGACTCGTTCTCAGTCTTCAGAGTCGATTCCACCAAACCAACATGATCAACCACAACCAACCCCAACCGATGCTGACGATCCAAACGCTTCGCCCGTGCAACCAGCTCGCTAATCGGCAACGACGCCTCATCATCGAACCAGACACGCTCTGGCGCCTGCTGAACATACGTCGTCATCGCTGCACCAAACCGAGCAGCCTGCTCATCGATGCCAAACGCCTTGCCCGACTTGATCAACCCAAGATTCACCTTACCCTGCGCCGCAATCATCCGCTGCCCCAACTGAACGTTAGGCATCTCCAAACTGAACACCAACGAGTTCACACCCTGCTCAAGAGCAACACTGCGCAGTATGTTCGTGATATACGCCGTCTTACCCATGCCAGGGCGAGCACCAATGATAATCAGATCGGCGGGCTGCATACCGCCAAGCCGATAATCCACATGCTTAAAGCCAGTGCGCAACCCCGTAATCTCGTTACCGTTGAACGCCGCATCCGCAGCATCGCGCACAGACAACATCACCTCCTTCAGGCACTGCATCGTGCTCGCACGCTCATCACGCTCAGTGCCTGCCAGAATCGTCTGCAACTGAGCCACACGCGACGCATGATCGTCATAGGCATCCGACTGCAGCACTTGCAACATATCCTGAGCCGCCACCAGGTAAACCCGCTCAATCTCACGCTCACGGACAATCCGCGCATAGGCGATAACGTTGTCAACGGACGGCGTCAAATCAACCAGTCGACTGAGATACCCAGCACCGCCCGACTTATCCAGCAGCTGAGCGCCCTCAAGCTGCTCAACTGCCGTCACCACGTCCAGCGGCTCATTACGCTCACGCAGCGCACTCAGCGCACGCCAGATATTGCGGTGACGCGCATCGTAAAACGACTCTGCGCAGACACCTTCTGCAGCAACATCGTCATACACGTCGTCATCCAACAGCAGCGCACCCAGAACAGACTGCTCAGCCTCCCCGCTCCACAATGGTCGAATCATGATCAGCCCTCGTATTTTTTATCCAGCGTTTTCAGGAAATTCTCTTTCTTCACCAGCCACTGCAGATCAAACCACCGAGTTTCATCCGACGTCAGCAAGGGGCAACGGGTCGCAATGTACTCAAACAACTGACGCCACCAATCCAACCCAGACGCCCGATCATGATAGAGCGTGCGACTCTCAATGCTGTGCCGGATTGCCGCCGCCTGCTTCCAACGGTTCGCCAGATTACGAGCGCCCTGCCCCTGAGACCACAGAGCCCGCTTAGGCTGACGGCAACCAGGCAAATGCTTAGCCCACAAATCCAGAATCTCAGCATGCGGGCACGGACCAAGCGGAGACGACACCTGATCACCTGAACAACCTGAAACAACACCACCGCCGTCAGCGTCAGAAACCGCAGGTTTCGGACACTCTACGTAAGTAGAGTTATTAATATTCTTGATCTCTTGATGTGTGTTGTTCATGGTGTGTTGCTCCTGCGTTGCTGCTCCCTCTGAAAGCTGCGCCACACCTGAATGCGAACGTGTTGTTGCTGGTGTGTTGTTCCTGCGTTGTTCCTCATACGGACGGACTGAAACCCAGTGCGCCAGAGGCAATCGAAAAACCAACCACTCAGCACGCCCACCTGACCGCTGCTGATCCAACAGCCCACGATCAACCAGGCGCTTCACCGACTCACGCACCATCTGCTTAGTGATAGCTACACGCGGCACCGTACTGCCCCGCGCCCTGTGCTCTTCCAGAAGCTCAGCCATGCCCTTATAAGACAAACGCCGCGCCACCCCAACCAGACCGGTCTGCATATCCAAATGAGGCTTAATGCCCCGCAGATACAACACCTGATCCCGATGCGGCAGATACTCTAGAGCCGCATCCTCATCCTCATTAACCATCCAGAACCGCCCTGAAAACTGACGATTCATCGGTATTACATCAGCCAAATCAGCCTCCGAAAATTCCGAAAATTGCGCCGACATTCGGCGATTTTTTGAGGCAATAACACCTCATTGCGTGAGACCTACGGCTCACGAACTCTTTGTTACACGTCAAAAGTGGCACACTTGCCACACTTTGGGCAAAACACCAAATGCCCTGTTTTTCGTCTGCCAGTCCAGCCGCAGTTTGCGCAAACCACCCGAGCCATCACCTCTTTAATCATGGTCTAGCTCCGGTATTGGCATCCATCGTTTTAACGCGCCTATGCGCTCATATTCGTTTTCAAAATATGGGTCTTGCTCACCATCCACCAGATTGACTTGCAGGTTCGCGAGCACAAATTCATTGTTGTGCTCGTTCCAACATGCAAGCACTGGCCACGGGTAGCCAACAGCGGCTAAAAACGTGCTCCCGTCTCGCGGCGCAGTCTCTGGGGTTTTCCACATAACAACTTGCTCAGTCGTCATTCCTCCTCCTCGGACAGCCCAACGGCTGCCGCAAAACATTCAGGTCATCGCCTAAACGGCAACCCAACCTCATCCGCCAGATCTGAATCCATACTCACAACATGAACAGTTTCAGAACTGCCAAAGATCTCACCAAGCAACACAGACCGACCCGATTCATCAGCGTGCAAATACACACACCGCCCCTGCTCATCCTGGTACTCCTGAAACGGCCCCAGAGAGCCCGCCTTACGCAGCCCCTCCAACGTGATCGCACCAATCTTCAGATTGATAGTCGGGACCGGCTCTACAACCGCCTCCATCATCCCGGCATCCCCGCAGCGATACTCACCAGAGTATTAATCTCAGCCGCCAACTCAGTACGCACCTGCTTAATGCGGTTCATTTCTGAGACCGTCACACGCTGATCGGCTATCGCCTCATTAATGGCCTGACCCAACTCACCAACGCGCGCAACGGAATTCGCCATCTGCTCAAACAGATCAACGCCCTGCACCGGATCAACGCCAGGCACAAAAAAACCGCCCGCAATCTCAGCAACTGCATGAGCGGTGTATTGCGCGTCCGTCCACTCAAGGAGCGCCTCAAACTGTTTCAGGCTCATATCATGGGTGTCACGCTTGGTATCACAGGTGTAATTCAGCACCGTCTGAGGGTGACCGACACCCATAATTGTTGCCGCCACCGCCGTGGTGCCCCTCTGTCGCTTAATATCCTCACGGATCGCCGCCCTCAGAGACATGCCCGGCAGCGGCATCGCAGTCATAATGCTATTCATCGCGTCTTTTCCTTAATTTAGAAAACGTAGTCAGGCAGCGTCTGTTTTATGAGAATCAATACTCAAAGAATCAGATTCACTAAACGCATCCGGGCAAAACTCATGAGCACCGAACAGACCATCAGTCTCCGCCGCGAGAATCCTCGCACGCTTAGCACCAGTCTTTTTGTCATACATGAAGACTTGCCTGAGATATCCAGTACTAGTGCCAACATGGTTCGCGATGGCTTCTTTTCGCTCACGCCCCAAGCGCTTCCAGAATTCTTTTTTGGTCATAGTAATGTACCTCCTAGGTACATCAAGATAGCGCCGGAAATATGTACCGTCAAGCACCTGTACCCAAAAAGTACAGCAGCGGACAATAGGAGCCACAAAACGTGCAAGGCCATAACGATGAAAACAATAAGCGACATCCGCAGAGACAACGCCCGGCAGCTAGCAGAAGAATGCGAAAGCAAGCAGGAGTTCTCAGCCCGGATAGACAGAGAATCAACTCAAGTAAGCAGATTCATTGGCAAAAACCCAACGAAAAACATCGGCGATAGCCTGGCACGTCACATAGAAAAATGCTTCAACCTACCGACAGGATGGATGGACAACGACCATTCAATATCGGTACGAGAACCCGGAGCTGAGTATGCAGTTAACCGCCACCCAGTGGTGCCGGTATACACAATTAGAGATCTGGATATCGGGAAAAAGGGCTCTGAACATGCCACCCTATGCCCGTTCACATGTGGACCAAACACATTTGCGTTATTAGTAGAGGGAGCACCAGGTGCAGCAAACCCAATGCACCCGCAATACGGAAAAGCCTACCCGACTGGCAGCATCGTCTTTGCCGACCCAGCACAAGTCGAGAATTGCGAAAATGGCGATATTGTAATTGCAGAACTGACCGAACGGCCAAATAAAGTCACTGCCTTCAGGCAGCTATACAGAGAGGCAGGAACAGAGGCACTGAGACCCCTGAACCCTCAATTCCCGATGACCACCGAACCTTTTCGGATCGTTGCGAAAGTCATAGGCGCATTACTGCCTTAGCTTGCGGCGGACAAAGCGCTACGGCGAAACTCCAACGGCTTAGAAATAGGAAAGAACGGAGACACCAACCCCCCGCGACCGCTCAGTGTGACCGTACCATAACCCAGAATCCGCCCCATTATTGACTGGTCTATCTTACAACCTTCAAACGCCGCCAAGTTCAGCTCGACCGTATCCCGCCGAATAAAACCCCGCTTTGCGATTACCCGCCGATCCGTCACCGCCATCTCAGTAAAGAACTTCACAATAATAGAGGACAACCCAGACCACAAAGCCACCAAAAGGAAGATGGTACCGAATACCAACAAAGGGACATCAGATTCCGCACCAGCACCACCAAGCGAGCCCAAACAAAGAAGGGCTACAAACCCCGCCAACACCGGCCTGACAAAAACAACCCAATGAATATTTGCGCGGCTAACCACCTGCTCACCAGGCAAAATATTAGAATCAATGTAACTCATAACCCAGATAACTCCCTTCTGTATTCCGTGAGCCGATCACGCTCCACACCGATTAAATTGCCGTACTTATCAGACACCGCCTGCATTTCTGCGCTGATGCTTTGCTCCCAGGTGGCTCCCGCCAGATTATTATTTGCGCGAGCCTTACGCGCCCTCAGCGCCGCCAACTCGCCACTCATCTGCTTTTGATACCGATCAATAGCCCGCTCACCCTTCTTGATATCCCGTTTCAGTTGAGCCCGGCGATTATCTGCCTTCATCTGCTTGTAGATATCACTGTCAGTCGGCAATCCCGCTGACGGGCCACTACCACCCAGAGACTCACGAACCTCATATTCACGAACCTCCGACTGATCAGCGTCATTACACGGCATCGTTTGAAACGACTTCTTCCCATTTTCATCTGTGCAGACGTGGTACTGACCCGCGACCGCCACCACAGGCAAGAGAAACAATACAGCCAACCCCTTCATATCAAACCTCCTTTTGATGCCACCCAATCTTACCCGAAAAAAAATATTGACAAACGTACCCGCAAGGTACACATTTAATATGTACCGTTTAGATACATATAAGGCAAACGTCATGCAAACAGCAAAAGCCGACATCGTGATTCATCCATCCGTGTTCAACCGCCCGGACATGCTGGACGTACTGGACGCCATCGAGAACGAAACCGGCGCCCGCATCGTGGCCAGCCACAACGGCCTGTTTGCAGAGATCAACCGGGCAGACGACTTCGACCCGGAGCCAGCAGCATGAAAACCCCAGCCTACGAACAAGCACTGCAAGACATGCGCCTGCGCTTTTGGGGCTGCGCCCATGCCATGCAGCGCGCAACCGAGCAGAACAAACCAGAACGCCAACTGGCCGAGCTGAAAACAGCAGAGTTCTTCTGGTCAGGCTTTAAAGCCCGCCGCCGCGAGGCGCTGGCGCTGGCTCCCGATTCAGCACTGGATCACGTAGGCCAGGCCATCGACGAACTGCCAGCGCTCGAAAGCCCAAAAACCATGATCATTCGCGTAATGACAGGAGAAGCCGCATGACACTCAGCATTGACCACCGAGACATAGCCGTGCAACTCAACACCACCGGCCCAGAGCTACTGAAGCGCCTGCGCACCGAAGGGATGCTCTACAGCGATGCGTTACGCCGCAACATGCCACGCCCTGAAGCCGCGCACCTGTTCGACACAGAACACCACAGCTACCAGGTCGGCAAAGTCGCCAGGCTGCACACCATGCTGACCGTACGGCCCGCCGGCATCACGTACCTGAGAGCGCTCTATAGCGGCGACACTAAAACCACAGAGCGGTTATCGGTCGCGGCCATTACACCGGCAGAGATCGCCCATCAGCGCATCGAAGAAATGAAGGCACAGCTTCAATAACGAATCACTCAGCACCCTAAGCGATGGCGGTCAGGACGACCGCCAAACCTAATACGCCCCTCAATTGGGGCTTTCGCAGTAGAAAAACCAGCAAAGGACAACGCAATGATCACAACAACCACCGAAGCCGACCTGATCCAACAGGCCCGCCGCATTCTGACCGAATGCGTCATCATCGACACTGAGACCACCGGCCTTGAAAACACCGACACCATCATCGAGCTGGCAGCCGTTGATGGCATGACCTGCGAAGTCATTCAAGACGCCCTGACGCTGACCAAAAACGAAGCACGCCAGGAAATCACCGACCTGACTGGCATTACTCAGGCCATGCTGGATGAAGAGGGCTGCGACCCAGAAGACGTAATTGGCGACCTGTTCTTCACACTCGAAAACGAACACCTGAATATCGCCGCCTACAACCTCGCGTTCAACAGCCGCATGATTCGCCAGACCATGGCCGCATGCGAAATGACCGCAGAGAACGAACCGGCCTACCGCCAAAGCAACTGCATCATGGAGCTGGCCAACCGATACTTTGCTGAATACCTCGAATGGGATGCAGAACAGAGTAAGTTCAGGCGCCTTTCATTGGCGAAGTGCCTTGAAATTACCGGCATTGAACGAACCGGCAACGCCCACCGCGCACTAAGCGACGCCATCGCCGCCCGCGATCTGCTGGTGTACATCGCAGAGGGTAACCGACCATGAGCTGCACAGACATCCCCCTGAAAAACTACCGGCCAGGTGAGCAATTTATCGCGCGCCAACTGGCCCCCGATGAAATCGTGACACCCGGCTGCAAACGCCTGATCGAAGGCGACTTTATCGGTGTATTCACTACGGGCGTGACCGCCTCAGAGTTCAGCGACCCGATCTATAAATTCACGGAAGCAGGAGACGCCGCATGAGACACACAACAGACGCTCAGCAAGAAAAACGCGATGCGATCCAGCGCCAGATCGACGAATTCACAGCAAACGGCGGCCAGATCCAGCAGCTTCCGTACAGTCCCGACGAGTACCCCGCCGGAGAACTGGGAGCCGTAGCCCGTAAAAAAGAAAAATCCCGAAAGCGCGGCCAGGCAGCGCCCGGCTGGAAAGGCCAATCACCTATGCAGCTCAGCGTTAACGGACACAAAAACAGAATTAAATCCGGCTACAAGGGGCACGCAGCATGACACCCAACTTCACCGGATTCTTAGTAGTACTCATCATTGCCGCAGCCTTGGGCTGCATAGGAACGCCAGCATGAAAACCACACTGATACTCGTTGCCTGCATACTCGCAGCAACAGCCGCAGCAGTAGCCATAAGCGCCTACATAGTCGCCCGCCGGATCGCAACTGGCCTATGCCACTGGCAACTGCCGGAACCGGACAACGTTGTCAGCATCCACACCGGCAACGCCATCACCCAGAAAACGAGCGCCCAAGCAAAACAGAGGTGTGACTACCCAAAATGTCGCTGCCCGCTTGACGCACCATATGACCCAGACGGCACCTGGTGCGCAATCGGCCTACCGAAAGGGCCGCGCTCATGAACCAAGCAATGGCAAAACTCGCAGAAAAACTGGGCATAGACCACGCCAAACTTCCGCGTGAAGAACTCGCAGAAATCGTGTGCGAGAACGCGCTGAAGCATATCGAGTGCACTAGGCCACATCCGAACACTCCCTGGACAAAAGTCAGCGACCAACTCCCACCAAGCGGGAGAACGGTACTGCTGAAACAACAACACGACGGATGCGACCCGTTCGTGATTGTCGGCCAATACGCTGAGAAGCACACCATTGAAAGCCACGGAGACGACGATGAAGCCGATTACAGCGAGGAAGCGGACACGTACTACTGCCCCGAGGGTTTTTACGAACGCCAAATGAACTGGGACGAGTACCGGTGGATTGCAATCGACTCATGCATGCCCGTCATTGAGTGGGCACCAATCCCAGGAGAACAGCAATGACATTCGCACGACAGCTTGCCGTAGAAGAACTGGCTGAAAAACTCAGCATCAGTGCCGAAGGCCACAGCCAACGGAGCCTTGGCGAAGCATGCGCAGTTCGCGTTCTTCACAACATACACCTTGCCGAAGGCGAACCAACCGATGCCATGCACTGGAATCACGGCATGACCTACCTGGGCATAGGCCATGGCGAAATAGAAACTGAAGTTGAACGCGTAATTGAATCTGGCATGGCTACGGCAGACGATCTATTAAGCGTCTGCGATCGCATGGACGAAATGCTCAAAGCCTCTGAAAAACTGTACGCAGAGATTGAGCGGTTTATGCCATCGGCAACCATCTACACCGAGCACGACAAGGTTCTAAGCAGCTGGCGCGGAGGCTTTGGCAGCGCCTGTATTAGCCTATACGAAACCCATCTGACATTCCGCGGAGGCTGCAAAGCAACCACCGCCCGGATCAGAGCAGTCATAAAACGCCGCGACGCCATTGCAGCAACAGCCGCCAAAGGCGCAGCAGAAAAATCCGGCATGCACGAACAGATCGGGATGGGTGTCTGATGAACATCATTGCCAACAGCTACTTCAGCGGCGCTGGCTTGCTCGATATCGGCCTGCAAAACGCCGGCATCCATATCGGCCAAGCATACGAGATCGATAAAGACGCTTGCGCCACCTATCGGAAAAACCACAACCACCAATTAGTTGAGGGCGACATCAGCCATCAGCTAGTTCTGGAGCAAGACAGCTGCGATCTGATGGCGTTTACCTACCCGTGCACCAAGTACAGCCGGATAGCCGATATTCACGACACTCGCACTGGCGATGAACTGTTCTTGCACGCCCTTCGCCACCTTGCTATTGCACGCCCCGAAGCGTACCTGGTTGAGAATGTACCGGGCATGCGAGCGTTCCCGATAGTCATGGAAGCCATGACCAGAATGCCAGACTACTACGTACAAGTATTCTGTCCAGTAAAAGCAGAGACATGGCTACCGCAGCGCCGCCATCGACTGATCATTATCGGCACACGCAAGCACTTCAAAATTCGCCCACCCGAGAACACCCGAGCGATATCCCTGACCGACATTCTGGAAAAAAACCCAGATGTAACCCTCCCGTCAGCGATAAAGAATCGAATGACAGGAGCATACCGCGACTTGCCAATTATCAGTGACCCCGAGCGTGGAGACATCGCACCTACATGCGTTGCACATTACGCCAAAGATAAAAGCACTCGACTGGTAAAAGACAAGCGCTTTCCAATGGGAGTACGCCCCTACAGCGTACGAGAATACGCCCGACTCCAAGGCATACCAGACAGCTTCACATTCCCCGGATCTAACACCGCCGCATACCGACAGATCGGAAACGGCGTACCAGTACAAATGGCCGAGTGGGCTGGCCGAGAACTAACAAGATATTTCAAGCAGCAGAGGCAAGCAGCATGAAAAAATCAACCCGCGCCCGCCAGGGCAAAAACGCCCAACGACTGCGTGACGACATCCGCCGTAACACGTTTTACATGCACGGCACCATGATGGCCAGCCAGGGTGCTGAGGTCGGCAACCCAAAACACACCATCACTACAGATGATGCCGTGGCGATCCTCAACCGCCGGAACACCTGGGCAATTATGATCGTCGTTTTTCTGGATAACGGCATTGAGCCATTCGCAAAGACGGATCACCACACCATCACCGAACACAAAAGCCGCAGCGACATCAACGCACAGATCGATCAGCTGCACTGGGATTTTGTCGGCGAGCAAAACCTCAACCACGTCTGCAGTTCTGGCTTTTTCATAGTGCCAGATCACGCGGTTGACCTACACCGGTCAGAGCGCGATGCACTGCGGCTGTTCGCAGCACACAAACCATGGGATCGCGCCCACACCGAAGCCGCAACCATGATCAGACAACTCGAACGAATGACGGAGGCCGCATGAGCACCACCATATTTCTGGTTATGCACCAGTTCGGCAGCGCAGAGATCCCGCTGGAGCAGGTCTGCAAAGAACACTTCGGTATGGAACTGGCCCAAGCAAAACGGAAAGCCGCTGCCCACGACCTGCCGGTTCCGTTTTACAAAAAAACCGGGAAATCTGGCTACTTTTGCAGCGCAGCCGACTGGGCTCAATATATCGATGACCAATCAGCCACTGCTCGAGAACAGTGGAAGAAAATGCGAAAGGCAGGTTAACCCAGAGATTTGTTGCCGAAGCGCAGCGAGGTCTGACAAAAGTAAATTGTTATTTTGCAGGTTAAATATGAAAAAAGGCAAATGGGTGAAGCTATTTAAACGCGAAGGTAAGCGACTGGGAATTAAGCAGCGGACGTTGCCAGTTTGGGCGGAGCAGTGCTGGCTTGAGTCTATTGGTGCTGATGTTGACGGAGCTTGCGCCGCTCGGAGCTTGTTCTATTGGATGTCAAAATAACCCAGATTTTAACGGGCTGAGCGCCAGCGAAGTCCATGATTCAAATGTTTGTTATGATGCCATCAGTCAAACATAAGGAGTATCACAAGTGAAAAGCATTCTATTCATAGGCGGCCCACTAGATGGTCAAAATATGGACGTAGACGAATCAGCCCTGTCAGTCATGTGGCCAATAGATGACGACGCGACCGCAATCGGAATAATGACGGGCAGCGAAAAACCAAAACTATCTACTATTGAAGAGGAAACCGTGAAGTATGTGCGGGTAGAAGTTGGGCACAATGAAATTATGTTTCTTGATGAAGGAACGCCGCTGCTACAGAAGTTGGTCGAAGGCTACAAGGCATCATAACCCCAAACGAAACTGCTGCGAAGCAGTCAGATTTACGTGCCTTGTTAGGCGCATTGCGGAGTAAGAATTATGGATACAAGAACAATCCAAGAGATGGCTGATGATTTTAATGTGGAGTATCACAGAGCTAGTAATACATCAGATCCACATGATTGGTTGCAGGTCGCACTGGTGGCCAGACAAATGATCGACGCAATGGCGGAGAGAGGGATAATTTCTGATTCACTTCCTGCTCTACAAAAGCAGAGCGCCTAACCAAAAGCTAACGGGCGCGCAGCGTCCATTTTGAGCGCCTTGTTATTTGGCGCGGGAGAAAGAGAATGAATCCAGTTAAACGATTTTATTACATTATTCGGATAACTATCGCAATGACCCGACTAAAACGCTGGTCAGTGTCATGTAAAGACGAATTTAAGCGCGAACTATGTCGGACTCTATATCTGGTATCGTGTTTCACATACAACAGCGTTAGGTACAGTTGGATGCCCAAGGCTAAACCTGCGACCAAATAACCCAGATTTTAACCGGCGGCGCAGCCGTCCATCTTGAAATTATTGTTATTGCTCTCGGAGGGCATATGAAAATATCACAACTTATTGCAGAGCTGGAGAAGGTCAAACAAGCTCAGGGAGATATTGAAGTCACATGCACTGGTAGTTCCCTACCAGACAATCATGGCGGCCCAATTCCTGATGTTTTCGAGACAACGGTAGAGGGTCTCAGGGTGACGCGAGATTCATCCAGTTTAGGGCCGCGCGTCAGGGTTCAAATGTAGCAATAACCCGGCGCTTAATTTTGAGCGTCAGCGAAATAAACTTACAGCGCATTGTTATGCGCAAGGCGGAATAGATGAACAACTGTCCAAGCTGTGATTCGGATTCGGTACACACAGAATCATCACGAGAAATGCAGAGGTCGAATATCCGGTGCTCTGACTGTGGATTTTCGATAGCTGCACAAGTGAATGAGGATTGCATAATTGCCATGTGGAACGTAATACGTCCCGGTGATTGTGTTGCAGCATCTGATTCACCTTCGGACGAATGGTAGCCGCATAACCCGGCGTTAATGGGCGGCGCTCCAGCGCCGTCCAGATTGAACGCTTTGTTATTGCTCTCGCCGCCGTTCCGAATGTAAAGATTTAAAATATATTCCGAAACCGCTTGCGCAAGCGTTAGCGCTAACATATATTTGAATCATGGACGGACAGCAAGGGGCTGGAAGCCATAAGCCAAGAAGGAATTTTCTTATGAACATCGAAACAATCATCAACGAAAGCAACTGGGAAGAAATGATCGAAGCAGTTTCCGAAGAGTTGCAGATCGAAGACGAGCAAGTACAGAAAGCAGTGGTTGATAAGATTTCAAACGCCAGCCAGGAAGGCATGACCTACGGCGAATATTTAAGCGTCGGTAAAAAATACGCTGAAATGTGGATTGACTGAATTTCAACTGGTCAAAGCCCCGGCCAGCCGGGGCAAACAAAGGGAAGAATCAAAATGGCTACTTACTACACACCAGAAATTATTTATACAGTCGCACCACGCCCGAATACAACGGATCGTCAACCGTGGGAATACCTCAGAGACGCTATTGACTCGTTTGAGAACCAGCAACGAGAATCTGGTAATGGTGGATCATTCGACCGCAGCGAGGCAGAGCGCTGGATACTCCCGG